>OFMH01001614.1_pt1 | contig 11743 bp, 9 predicted proteins | sample 1541761 | NCBI WGS metagenome assembly OFMH01 (sample SAMN04209249, study PRJEB22552) | human gut metagenome | biome: gut; material: feces | host: Homo sapiens | place: USA: Oklahoma
GTCAGCTGACCCACCTTATGCCCCATGACTTCGACGATGAAGACACGGCCGTGGGAGGCTGCCGTGGTATGGATACAGTCGATGCAATCCGTAGCGATATCCACTGCGCTCTGGAAACCAAAGGTCATATCCGTGCCCCAGATATCGTTATCGATGGTCTTCGGCATATGGATAATATTCAGGCCCTCCTCCCTAAGAAGGTTGGCAGTCTTCTGGGTTCCGTTTCCGCCCAGAATCACCAGGCAATCCAGACGCAGCTTATGGTAGGTATGCTTCATGGCCTCTACCTTGTCCAGTCCGTTTTCATCCGGCACCCGCATCATTTTGAAGGGCTGGCGAGAGCTTCCCAGGATGGTTCCACCCTTGGTCAGGATTCCCGAAAAATCTCTCGGGGTCAGCATCCGGTAATTTCCGTAAATCAGGCCCTTATAGCCTTCTTCAAAGCCGTAAAGCTCTACCTCGTCCAGTGCGATGCGGGTACCGGACGAGAACGGCCTTGATAAGGTGGAGGCCATGAAGCACACCTATCACAAGCTGCGTCTGGACTGCCTGGTGATCCTGGGCGGCAACGGAACCCAGAAGACCGCGAACCTTCTGCGGGAAGAGGGTCTGAATATCATCCACATGCCGAAGACCATCGACAACGACGTCTGGGGTACCGATATGACGTTTGGCTTCCACAGCTCCGTGGAGATTGCGACGAATGTCCTCGACTGCATTCACACCACCGCCACCTCCCACGGCCGCATTTTCTGCGTGGAGATCATGGGTCACAAGGTCGGCTGGCTGCCGCTTTATGCCGGCATCGCGGGCGGCGCAGATGTGATTTTGCTGCCGGAGATCCCGTATGATATTGACAAAATCGCAAAAACATTGGATAATAGAATCGCAAACGGCAAGAAGTTCTCCATTCTCGCTGTAGCCGAGGGTGCGCTATCCAAGGAAGAAGCCGCCATGAAGAAGAAGGACTTCAAAAAGGCGCGTGCCGAAATGAAGTACCCGTCCATCGTGTACCGCCTTGCAGACGAGCTTGCCTCCCGTGTGGATAACGAGATCCGTGTCTGCGTACCGGGTCACTTCCAGCGTGGCGGCAGCCCGTGCGCCTACGACCGCGTGCTCTCTACACGCTTCGGCGCGGCAGCCGCAATGCTCATCCGCGAGAAAAACTACGGCAACATGGTCGGCCTTGTCAACGGCAAGATCGTCCCGGTGCCGCTCAGCGAGGTCGCAGGCAAGCTGAAAACCGTCCCGGTCGATTGCGAAGAAATCCTCGCAGCCCGTGAGATCGGCATTTCCTTCGGCGACTAAATTCGCACAAAACGTCAAAAGAGACGTTTTAATAAAAAGGATTGTATTGAAAGGATTGACCCACATGAAATTTTCCGTCAGTATGTACAGCTACATGCAGAAGATCCGCTCCGGCGAGGCTACTCCGTTTGAGCTGATCGCGAAGACCAAGGAACTCGGCTTTGATGCCATTGAATTTGTCGATTTCACCGATTTCGGCACCGGCACCAAGGAAGAGCGTCTCGCTCACGCCGAAGAACTCCGCAAGGAATGCGAGCGCGTCGGCCTTGAGATTTCCGCACTCGTCATGAGCTGCGACTTCATCACCGGCAGCGACGGCGACCTCGATAAAGAGATTGCTCGCGTAAAGGATTACGTCGACATCGCACACGTCCTCGGTGTCACCCGTATGCGCCACGACGCAGCCATCGGCTATGCACGCAACTCCGGTGACTTCTGCCCGTTTGATACGATGCTCCCGCGCCTCACAAAGGCCTGCAAGGAAATCACGGAGTACGCTGCACAGTTCGGCATCCGCACCATGGTCGAAAACCACGGCTTCTATGTGCAGGATTCCGAGCGTGTTGAGAAGCTCTACGCAGCGGTCGACAACAAAAACTTCGGCCTCCTCACCGATATGGGCAACTTCCTCTGCGCAGATGAGGACCCGGCTTCCGCATTTGCAAGAGTTGCACCGTATGCGTACTATGTCCATGCAAAGGACTTCATCGTAAAGCCGTTCACGGATGCCGATCCGGGCGAAGGCAGCTTCCGTTCCCGCGGCGGCAAGTACCTGCGCGGCACTATTGTCGGCCATGGCAATGTACCGATCAAGCAGTGCATGTATCAGCTGAAGCGTGCAGGCTATGACGACTGCATCTCCATCGAGTTTGAGGGCATGGAGCCCGTCTTTGATGCACTGCGCATCGGCCTTGCAAACCTCAAGAAGTATTGGGCTGAGGTCTGATCCCCCCTATATTCTAAAAACCTGATTTAAAGTTTGGGCTTCGTGTCTTTTCGGCACGGAGCCTTTTCTTATGCCCCTAACGAGAGATGTCGTATCACATGTTATACCACTTTGAAATTAACTTCTCTTCTTTTTCGAATCCTATCATTTTAGCACGGACAAGAGAAAACAGAGCTTTTTTGTTCCCCCGCTTGCAATACAACTCAGAAAGGTGTACAATGAAAATGAATTTTGCGCATCTGTGTCCTGCATAGCTGCACAAGAACTTAAGGAGTGATTGAAAATGTCCGTTAAAGAAAAATTTCTGGATTACGTAAGCTACGACACCCAGTCCGATTCTTCCAGCACCACTATGCCCTCCACCATGAAGCAAAAGCTGCTCGCACAGCACCTTGCCGATGAAATGGTCGCCATGGGCATTGAAGACGCACACATGGACGAGTGGGGCTATGTTTACGGCACCATTCCCGCAAACTGCGAAAAGAAGAACGTCGTTGGCTTCATCGCGCACATGGATACCGCAGAAGAAGTCTCCGGCGCAAACGTCAAAGCCCGCGTCATTGAAAATTACGACGGCGAAAACATTGTCCTCAACAAAGAGCTCGGCATCGTCACCGACGTTGAAAATTTCCCGATTCTCAAAAAATTCAAGGGCAAAACGCTTATCGTTACCGACGGTACCACCTTGCTCGGCGCAGACGACAAGGCAGGCGTAGCCGAGATCATGCAGGCTGCGGAAGATATCATCAAAAACAACCTCCCCCACGGCGAAATCCATATCGCATTTACCCCGGACGAGGAAATCGGCGCAGGCCCGAATAAGTTCGACGTCAAGGGCTTCGGCTGCGATTTCGCCTACACGCTCGACGGCGGCGAGCTTGGCGTCCTCGATTATGAAAACTTCAACGGCACCTCCGCCGATGTGGAGATTACCGGCAGAAGCGTGCATCCGGGCAGCGCAAAGAACAAGATGATCAACGCAAGCCGCGTCGCCATGGAGTTCGCTTCCCTGCTGCCGAGCCGCGAAGTGCCGGAAAATACCGAGGGCTACGAAGGCTTTGCGCATCTCAACAACATGGAGGGCGACGTAGAGCACGCTCACCTGCACTACATCATCCGCGACCACGACCGCGACCTTCTGGAAGCGAGAAAGGATAAATTCAACCTCGCGGCCGAGTTCATCAACCGCAAGTACGGCTTAGAGCTCGTCAAGGTCACACTGAAGGACGCATACTCCAACATGAAAGAAATGATCCTGCCGCATCAGGAAATCCTCGACGTTGCCCGCGCCGCCATGCGCAAAAACGGCGTAGAGCCGGTCACCACCCCCATTCGCGGCGGCACAGACGGCGCACGTCTGTCCTTTATGGGTCTGCCCTGCCCGAACCTCTGCACCGGCGGCGAGCTTGCACACGGCAGAAACGAATTTGCCGTTCTGGAAGAGATGGAGACCATCGTCGAAATCGTCAAGTCCATCGCCGAGCTCGTTGAATAATGGAAAAGGAATCTGAAACTATGCTGCGATTTGGAACAATCGGCACCGGCTGGATCGCGAACAGCTACATAGACGGCGCTTTGGACAGCGGCCTGTGGCAGCTCACCGCCGTTTACTCCCGCACAAAAGAGAAAGGTCTGGCTTTTGCCGCGCCTTACGGCGTTAAAACCGTCTTTACCGACCTCGAAGAAATGGCCGCAACGGACAAAATCGACGCGGTGTATATCGCAAGCCCGAACAAACTGCATATCGAGCAGGCACGTGTTTTTCTGGAGCACGGCAAGCACGTCATTTGCGAAAAGCCGCTTTCCGCCCACGCAAAAGACGTAGCAGAGTTGCAGGCGCTTGCAAAAGAGCGCGGGCTCATCTACCTTGAAGCCATCATGTTCATGCACCTGCCGCAGAGAAAGCTTTTGGAAGAAGCTTTAAAAAAGATCGGCGATATCTCCGTGGCGAAGATTGATTTCTGCCAGCGCTCTTCAAAGTACGATGCGTACCTCGCGGGCAGCCTGCCGAATATCTTTAACCCCGCGCTCGAGACCGGCGCTTTGATGGATCTCGGCGTTTATTGCGTCTATCCCGCGCTGTATCTGTTCGGTAAGCCGCAGAACACGCTCGCCGTGTCGCATTTATTGGCGTCCGGCGCAGACGGCAGCGACATTGTTGCCATGCAGTACCCAGATAAGCTCGTGAATCTCGTGTTCTCCAAGGTCGGTCAGGCCGGCGCGAACACGGATTTTCAGGGCACAAACGGCACTGTATCCGTGGAGTCCATCTCAAAACTCGCCAACATCTCCATCCGTTATAACAACGGCACCGTGGAGGAAGTTTGCGGCGAAGAAGAAAAATTCAAGCTGATGGGCTACGAAGCGAAGGATTTTTACCGCTATATTACAGAGCCCGAAGCTTCCCGCGCGGAATACGAGCAGTGCTCTGCCCTCGCTTACGACGTTTCCGTCTATATGGAAGAAATCCGCAAGCTCGCGAACATCCGCTTCCCCTCCGACAACTAAAACATAAAACAAAACGGCACCGCATGATGAAGTCTTTTCCCGTGCGGTGTCGTTTTCGTATGGAGTGAATTCAGTTCTTAGCGTCTCTTTTGTTCTTTTTACGCGGGCTTTCCGGGTCTTCATCTGTGTGCCGAATATCCTGCATTACGTCCCATGGCGTCAGCATACCGAGCAGCGGCTCATCTCGGCTCCCCGTCTTCGTGATGAAAATGACCGAAAGGCGTTTGTTGCGACCGCGTATCTTCTCAAACATACGCCGCGCCTCAATGCAGGTCGTTTTCTCATCGACAAACGCAAAGTTTTCCACATGCTTTTCTACGGCCAGCATTTTTCCAAGCTGTGAAAGCGTCGTTTCCTTCGTGATGCGTAAGGTTGGGTCACGCAAAATGCACGAAAAGATTGTGGACACGCTGAATACACCGAGAAATTTCTCTTTTTCTATAACCGGAATGTGCGAAAAGCCGCTCTTGTCCATGCTTTCCATCAAATTTAAAACGCGCGAAGAAAGCCTTGCACAGCGAATGCTGCTGCCTTTTGTCGCAAAGTCGAGTGCAAGCGGCGGACGGCAAACGTAGTCGAGCGCCTCCCGCAGTGCTTCCACCACCGGCTCGCTCGGCTCCACGATCGGCTCGCCGCCGAGGTTCGCATTGTGCGTCATCAAATTGCGGATTTCTCGGCAGAGATTCAACGTCTCGCGCACAGGCGCGCTTTCATAATGGTTGATGTATTCAAAAACCACGCTGGAATACCGCCGTTGCTTTGCGGTGCTGAACTTTACCTCAAGCTCATCCTCCAGCTGTTTATATAAATCGATAAATTCATCGCTGCGCATGGATCACACTCCTTTTTTTAAGGATACCACAAAAAACGCCTCCACGCAAGGCTTTGCAGATAACAAAAAACCCGATACAAATTGTATCGGGTTTCTGGAGCTGATGGTCAGAATCGAACTGACAACCTGTTCATTACGAGTGAACTGCTCTGCCATTGAGCCACATCAGCATATTGGGTTTTGCAACGTTGATTATTATACCGAATTTTCTCCGTAAAGTCAACCCCTATCGCGAATTTTCTTTTAAAAAATATTTCGCGCGGACAAAATCCGCCTACGCCGGGCGGTTTACGGTTGTAACCACGCACAATGTGTGGTACAATGATACATACAGAAATTCAGGATGGGAAAGGGCGGCTTTTCATGGGTTATAAGCTGGAGCTCGGCGCATGGAGCGCGGTTTTCGCCGTGCCGAACGCGCTTGTAGATCAATATATCAAGGAGGCGGACGGAGATCAGCTCAAGGTCATGCTGTGGCTTCTGCGCCATAACGGGCGGCCGTATGCAGCGGAGGATCTTGCAGCCGCGCTCGGCATCACCCCGCAGCGTGTCGATACCGCGCTCGGCTTCTGGACGAAAAGCGGTCTCATTTGCAGCGTTGACACCCCGCTGGATACCGCCCTCACGCCGAATCACGTGGAGAGCCCCACGCCCGTCGCACCGCAGCCGAAGGCCGCTCCAACACAGCCGCAGCGCCCCACCGCGCCGAAGCGTATGCTGCGCCCGGACGGGCTTTATATCTCGGAGCGCGTAGAGTCCTCCCCGGAGATTCGCCGCCTTGTAGAGGAAGCGCAGAACCTGCTCGGCAAAACGCTTTCCCCCGCGCTTTCCGGCACGCTCATTCAGGCGCACGAAGATTACGGCCTGCCGTGTGAAGTCATTTTAATGCTTATCGCCTACGCGAATAAGATTGGCCGCGCAAACACGAGCTACATCGAATCCACCGTGCGCAACTGGGCAGATTCCAACATTTTAAGCATCGCCGCCGCGGAGGAAAAGCTGCGCGAGCTCGACGAAACCGCCATCGCGTGGAAGCGCTGTGAAAATGCGTTCGGCATCACCTCCCGCCGCGCACCCAGCAAAAACGAGAGCCAGTTTGCTCACAGATGGGTGTTCGAGTGGCGCATGCCCGATGAGCTTCTAAACGAAGCCTATAACCGCTGTGTGGATAACACCGGCAAGGTCAACATGAAATACATCAACGCCATTTTGGAGTCGTGGCACAACGCGGGCATCCATACCTTGAAAGAAGCCGTGGATGAAAGAATTGCCGCTGAAGCCCGCCGCGAGGGTGCGCATAAGCCTTCTTATGACCTTGACGAATACGAAAAATACGATATTTTTGCTACGGAGAAATAAACCATGGGATATGCAAGGCAGGTCTACACGCAAGCTGAAAATGAATTAAACAGACGTCGCACCACCGCGCAGGATAACGCACAGCGCCGCTTAGAGAACTTCTATGCCGTCTGCCCCGAAGCGGAGGACGTGCGCAGACGCATCGCTTCCACAGCAAGTCGGGCGGCTATGGCCGTTTTGCGCAGCGGCAACGCGCGAGAGACCATGGAAGCTTTAAAAAATGAAAATCTTTCGCTGCAAAAGCAGTTTGCCGATCTCCTCGCCGCGCACGGTCTCACCCGCGCTGACATCGAGCCGCAGTACACCTGCAAGCGCTGCGAAGATACCGGCTATGTAGACGGCCGCATTTGCTCCTGTTACCGCAGTTTATTAAAGCAGATCGCCTACGAAAACCTAAACCGTATCTCCCCGCTGACGCTCTCGTCCTTTGAGGATTTCTCCCTGCTCTATTATTCCGATGTTTCCGTAAACGGCGAGCGTTCCGACCGCGAGCAAATGCGCAACATTTACGACTTCTGCCGGCGCTACGCAGACAACTTTAAAAAGGACAGCGGCAACCTGTTTTTCACAGGCGCTACGGGTCTCGGCAAAACGCACCTTTCCCTCGCCATCGCCGCAGAAGCCATCAATAAGGGGTTCGGCGTAGTGTATGGCACGGCGCAGACTTTTGCCCTTTCTCTCGAGCGCGAGCGCTTCACCCGCACCGAAGAATCCGGCGGCGATACGCTCGATCTTTTAAACGACTGCGACCTGCTCATCATCGACGACCTCGGCATGGAAATCTCGTCGTCTTACATCACGGCGACAATCTACAATGTGATTGATACGCGCATCACACTGAAAAAGCCGACCATCATCAGCACAAACCTCTCCATGCAGGAGCTCGAAAAGCGTTACAACGAGCGCTTCACTTCGCGCATAATCGGATTCTACGACCGCTTGATCTTCCGCGGTAAAGACATCCGCATGAAGAAAAAGCTCAATCCGCAAAACAAACAAAATTAGCACGCAAGCAAAAAGCCGAACGGCATCGGAGCTTTCCCCGCCGTTCGGCTTTTATAATTTATTTTAATACTTCGCGGATTCAATCTCTTCAATCACGCCGCGCACGGCTTTCTCCACCGCGCCATCTTCAAACGGCACCGGAATGCCGACATAATGCAGCAGATCAAAATAGCCCAGCGTGCCACCCGCTTTGCACAGCTTCAAATAACGTGCCCAAGCGCTCTCGCGGTCTTTCTTCATCTCGTCATAGAAGAAGAATGTGCAGATCTGCGCCAGCGCGTAATCGATATAATAGAATGGGTAGAGGAAAATGTGCTGCTTCTGCATCCAAAAACCGCCGTTTTCCAAGAATGCGTTGCCGTCATAATCGCGCCACGGCATATATTTTTTCTCAATGCTGCGCCACACACCGCGGCGTTCCTTCGCCGTCATCTTCGGGTTCTTGTATACCTCGTGCTGGAACTCATCCACGCACGCCATGTACGGGATAACGGCCAGTGCATCGCACAAATGTGCATAACGGTATTCGTCCGCGCGGTCGCCGAAGAATTTATCCATCCACGGGTAGGTGAAAAACTCCATCGACATCGAGTGGATCTCGCACACCTCGCTCGTAGAGCCCTGCAAAACGCCGATCGGAATCAAGCGCTCACCGAGATATGCCTGGAACGCGTGGCCGGCTTCATGCGTCAAAACGTCCACGTCTGCAGAAGTACCGTTAAAGTTCGAAAAAATGAACGGTGCTTTGTATTCCGGCAAAGATGTGCAGTAGCCGCCAAGGTGCTTGCCCGGGCGCGTCTCAAGGTCAAACAGCTCGTACTTCGTCATGAAGTCGAAGAATTCCTTTGTTTCGGGCGAGAGCGCGCCGTACATTTTGGTCGCCTGCCCCACCATATAATCTTTGCCGCCGATGGGATCTGCGTTGCCGCCTGCAAATGTCAAACTCTCATCGTAGTATTTGACGGAATCCAAACCGAGGCGCTTTGCCTGCGCCTTGCGCATGCGGTCCACCGCCGGCGTGATGACCGTGCGGATCTGCTCGCGGAACTTCTCCACGTGCTCGGGCGTGTAGTCCAGTCTGCCCATATTGCGGTACGCAAGCTCGGTGTAATTGTCATAGCCGAGCTTCTTCGCCATCTCCACGCGCACTTCGATGAGCTTATCGTACAACTCATCGAGCTTGTCGGAAACGCCCTCGTAAAGGTTCGCCCACTTTTCAAACGCTTCTTTGCGCTCCTCGCGGTCGGTGCTCTCCATATGTTTTAAAAGGCCGTAGAAATTGCAGGTCTCGCCGCGAAAATCCACCTTGCAGGAAGCCGCAGCCTTGGAATACTCCACGGAAAGCTCCGATTCTTTCACAAGCTCCGGGATAATGCGCTCGTCCTGCGTCTTGAGGTCGTTTTCCAAAACCGCGATGAAATGCGCGCCGTATTCCTTTTCAAAGTCCGCACGGAACGGGCCGTTCACAATGTCTTCCTTCATCGCCTTCTCCGCCGGGATCAGGTTCGGCAGATTTTCGTTCAGGTACGCCATTTCCGTTTCGTAGAATTCATCTGTCGTGTTCATCGTGTTGCGGATGCTGCAAAGCGACGCGATCGTAGACAAGTGCGTGTCGAGCTTTTCAGCGTCTAAAAACACCTTTTTCGCTTCCTCAAAGGTCTTTGCTGCCTTAAATGCCTCGCTGTACCGCTTATATTCCTCCACTGCCGCCGCAATGTCCGGTCGGGTGTACGGAAGTTCACTGAATTTCTGCACAACAATACGCTTCCTTTCCAAAATCTATTTGCGCTTATCATACCACCGCTTTGCACATTTTGCAAGTAGTTTTTGTTTATCCTGCACAGCAAAATGTAATCTATGCAAAAAAGAGACCGCGCACAAAGCCCGATCTCTATCTTTGAGATAAATTTTAAGTTATTTCAGCTCGCCAACAACCTCACGAATGGACTTCGCCAGAATATTGAGGCCCTTTTCCAGCGTATCCATCGGCACCTTCAACTCCGGCATGATCTTCACAACGGAATCGCGGCGGCCTACACGCTCCACGATGAGGCCGTTTTCAAACGCCTTGTGAATGACCGCCTTCGCAACATCGCCCTCAAACGCGCCGAAATCCACGCCCCACAGCAAACCGATGCCGCGTGTCGTGATGCGGCTGTCAATCGTCTCTATGTTCTCCTTGAGGAACTTCTCCACGAACGGCGCACGCTCACGAACCGCGTCTTCCACGTGCTCGTTCAGCATGAACTCCAGGCCCGCTTTCGCTGCGACCAAAGACAGCTGATAGCCGCGGAATGTGCCGTTGTGCTCGCCCGGCTTCCACTGGTCAAGCTCCGGGCGCAACAGCGTCAGCGCAAACGGCATGCCATAGCCGCCGATGGACTTCGAGAGCGTCACGATGTCCGGCGTGATGCCTGCGCGCTCAAACGAGAAGAACCAGCCGGTACGGGAAGCACCCACCTGCACGTCATCAACAATCATCAAAATGTCGTACTTGTCGCACAGTGCGCGCACACGGCGCAGCCACTCATCGGGCAGCACATAAATACCGCCGTCCGCCTGCGTCGTTTCCAAAATGATTGCCGCCGGCTTCTCCACGCCGGAGTGGTCGTCCGTGATCAGGCGCTCCATATATGCCACGGTGTCGAGCTCCGGGAACATATACGGTGCCGGAATATGCGTCACGTTGTAAAGCGGCACGCCTGCGCCCTTGCGGGAGTCCGCATTCGTTGTCAGCGCTAAAGAACCCAGCGTCATGCCGTGGAACGCACCCATCAGTGCAAAGACATTGTTGCGCTTCTTTACCTTGCGAGCCAGCTTCAAGGCCGCTTCCACCGCGTTTGTGCCGGTCGGGCCTACAAACTGAATTTTATAGTCAAAGCCGCGTGGGCGAATGACTTCATTTTCGAAATACTCGATGAATTCGCGCTTCGGTTTCGTGTACATGTCTAGCGCGTGCATCACGCCGTCGTTTTGCAAATATTCAACGACCTTCTCTTTGATGTACGGGTTGTTATGCCCGTAGTTCAGTGCGCCGGAGCCGCAAAAGAAGTCGATATACTCCTTGCCGTTCTCATCCGTCTGGATAGAGCCCTTCGCCTTGACGAAGACCGTCGGGAAGTTACGGCAGTAAGAGCGAACTTCGGATTCATACGTTTCAAATGCTTTCGTGTTGTTTGTACTCATGTAGTACCATCCTTTCTACCATGCCATCTGCATGATTCAGCGATCACACGCGTTATGCGTGGGGCTGCGTTTTTCCCGCTCATGAGTTTTGAAGCGAGAGTCAGCGGTCGTTCGGCCAATGTGTAATAGAAATTTTGGCCGGATCCATACGGCACGCACAAATCGTTTTGTGCGATACCGTGATTAAGTTTACCACACTTGTCCGAAAAAAGAAAGGTCTTCTTTCGCAAAAAACATATATCTCTGCAAAAATTCTGCAAAAAAGAGCAGCGCCCGCAAAAGACGCTGCCCAAATTTACAAAATCTAAATTTATTCGATGTTCTCGCCGAGCGTACCCTGGCTGAGCGCCTTCAGATACGCAGTGATGAAATCATCAAGGTCGCCGTCCATCACCGCGCTGATGTTGCCCTTTTCGCAGCCCGTGCGGTGATCCTTTACGAGCGTGTACGGCATGAAGACATAAGAGCGAATCTGGCTGCCCCACGTGATTTCCTTCTGCTCGCCCTTAATATCGGAGATTTTTTCAAGGTGTTCACGTTCCTTGATCTCAACGAGCTTAGAGATAAGCATTTTCATAGCCACGTCGCGGTTCTGGTAC
>OFMH01001620.1_pt1 | contig 11684 bp, 10 predicted proteins | sample 1541761 | NCBI WGS metagenome assembly OFMH01 (sample SAMN04209249, study PRJEB22552) | human gut metagenome | biome: gut; material: feces | host: Homo sapiens | place: USA: Oklahoma
TACATTGATGCCTGGTTCGTAGGTTACACTCCCGACCTCAGTACTGCCGTATGGGTTGGCGATGATAACAACAAATCTATGAACCGTATGTACGGCAGCGGCGCTCCGCTTTCTATCTGGCATGATTTCATGGTCAACGCTCTGGCCTCTACTCCGCGCACCGGCTTCAGCAATCCGGGCGTAGCTGTTCCGCCGGAACCGGAAATCAAGCAGGATGATAAGGACAAAGATAAAGACAAGGATAAAGATAAGGACAAAGACAAGCAGGCTCCCACTACGGTAACAACTGAAGGCAATGCCAACCAGGCACCTGTAGTAAGCAACCAACCCACTAAAAAGAAACGCAGCATTAAGGACCGCGTTAACGAAATCATGGGCAAGCCTGTTGTCAGCAACCAGCCTACTCCGCGTAACTAATTCACTTTTATGGTGGTCACCAAGTGTGACCGCCATTTTTTATTACTCAAAACTTAGTATACTGTATACAACAATTCCGGTTTATGCTATAATAAATACAGCTATAAATCAGCTTTAATTAACGAACTATACTAATAAAAGGAGTACTGCCATGGAGAAGAAACCCGTAAAAATAGTTGAAACCGTCCTGCGTGACGGCCACCAGTCCCTTGCTGCCACCAGAATGCGCATCAGCGACATGCTGCCGGCACTGGAGCAGCTGGATAACGCTGGCTACTATGCTTTGGAGGCTTGGGGCGGCGCCACCTTTGACTCCTGCCTGCGCTTCCTTAACGAGGATCCCTGGCAACGTCTGCGCACGCTCAAAAAGCATCTGCGCAAAACCCCAATTCAAATGCTGCTGCGCGGTCAGAACATTTTGGGCTATAACCATTATGCCGATGACGTTGTACGCGAATTTGTAAACCGTTCTGTTGATAACGGCGTATCTATTATCCGTATTTTCGATGCTCTTAACGATACCCGCAACCTGGAATGCGCAATGCGTGCCGCTAAGGAAGCAGGCGCACATGTTCAGGGCTGCATTGTATATACCATCAGCCCCTACCATCAGGACAAGGATTTTGTACAGCTCGGTAAGGAACTGGCGCAGATGGGCGCAGATTCCATCTGCATTAAGGATATGGCTGGCCTGTTGCGTCCCTACGCTGCCGAAAGCCTTATCCGCAGCCTGAAGGCAGAGCTTGACCTGCCTATCGACCTGCACACCCACTTCACCAGCGGTATGGGTGATATGACTTACCTGAAAGCTGTTGAAGCCGGTGCGGACATGATTGATACCGCACTTTCTCCGTTCTCCGAATCTACAAGCCAGCCCTGCACCGAAGCTCTGGTAGCAACGCTGGAGGGTACTCCCTACGATACAGGCATCAACCTTTCCGAGCTTAATGCATTGGCTGACTATTTCAAGGATGTACGCAAAAACCTTATCCACGATTTCAACCTGAATGCCAACATCCCCATCGATCCCAAGGTGCTCACCTTCCAGATTCCCGGCGGTATGCTTTCCAACCTGCTGAACCAGATGAAGGAAATGGGCGTTGCCGACAAATATCCGCAGCTGCTTGAAGAAATGCCGCGTGTACGTGCCGAGCTCGGCTATCCGCCGCTGGTTACTCCTACAAGCCAGATTGTAGGCTCTATGTCCGTATTAAACGTTGCCCTCGGACGCTATAAGATGATTCCCCGCGAGGTTAAGGATTTGATTCTTGGCAAATACGGCTGCACTCCGGGACCGATTGACCCTGAGGTTAAACGCCTGGCCATCGGTGACGCGCCGCAAATCGACCACCGTCCTGCCGACGATATTCCGCCGCAAATGAAAAAGCTGCGTGAAAAGCTGGCTGAGGAAGGCTTCCCCAACGCACCGATTGAAGACGTTTTGAGCTACGCCTCCTTCCCCGAGGTAACTCTTAACTTCCTGCGTCACAGCAACATCGGTATGAAATTCCACGATTTATAAGCACAACGCTAAAGAGCACGCTGAGAAATCAATCTCAGCGTGCTCTCTTTTTATGCAGATATTATTTTACATCCTCCAGGTGTTCTTCCTGAAGCTCCTCGTGAATCTTTTCCGGCTCGTGCAAAAGCTGGATGCCGACACGCACGATACGCATCTTGTCAATCTCCTCTACCGTAAAGGCAGCGGCAGGTGTCTGCACCTTCTGCCCCACCTTAGGCGGATAATCAAGCTGAGAGTAAACCCAGCCGCCGATAGTATCACAGTTTTCGGTATCCAAGGCCAGCTCAAAGGTATCGTTAACATCCTCCAACAGCATTTTGCCGTCGACAGAATAGGTTTTGCTGCCCTTTTCTTCTACCTCCGGACGTTCCTCGTCAAACTCGTCCTGAATTTCGCCTACGATTTCCTCCAGAATATCCTCAACGGTAACCATACCTGCAGTACCGCCGTACTCGTCAACGAGGATTGCCAGCTGACTGCGATGCTTCTGCAGAATACGCAGCAGCTTGCTGATAGGCAGAGATTCCGGCACCAGCAGCACCTTACGCGCCAGACTGCGCAAATCTGGACGCTCGCCGGCATTTAAGCTGCGCAGCAAATCCTTGATATGCAAAAAGCCGATAATGTGGTCCTTATCCTCATCACAGATAGGATAACGCGTCATGCGCTCCTCCAGCGCCGTCTTGATATTATCCTCCCAGGAATCCTCCAGATACAGGCAGATCATATCGGTACGCGGAACCATGATGTCGCTGGCGCGACGGTCGGAAAAATCAAAGACATTATCCAGATAAGTAAGCTCTGTTTTATCAATATAGCCATGCTTATGGCTTTCTTCCATCAGTATGCGGATTTCGTCCTCATTATGCGCCTCTTCCGCCTCGCTTGCAGCCTCAACGCCTAATTTGTGCAACACCCAGTTGGCAACGTGATTGAGGAACCACACAGCAGGATACATCAGCTTATCAAACAGAATCAGCGGCGTTGCCACAAACAGAACAATCTGCTCCGTCTTTTGAATAGACAATGATTTAGGCACCAGCTCGCCCAAAACGATATGCAATGCGGTGATAACACCGAAGCCGACAACAAAAGCTATTGTATGCTCAACCTGCGGCGGCAGCTGCAGCAGATTAAATACAGGATGCATCAGCTTCGCCACCGTCGGTTCGCCAATCCAGCCTAAGCCCAGCGAAGCAATGGTTATACCAAGCTGCGTAACCGAAAGATATGCATCAAGATGCTCCGTTACCTGCTTAGCACTTTCTGCCCGAGTATTGCCTTCCTTAATCAGCGCGTCAAGACGCGAAGGACGCACCTTGACGATAGAAAACTCCGAAGCAACGAAAAAGCCGTTCAGCGCCACCAAAAATAAAATCGCTATAACATTAAACAAACATATGAGATAGTCCAAAAATCTCTGTAATCCTGCAGATTGCAGAAAAACAGTTTCACCTCCGTAAAATATATAATATTAACAGTATTGTACCATAGATAGCCCATAAAGCAAAATAATTTTTTGTAAAATTTGTAGCAAAAAAGCCGCCGTATCAGCAAAAATTTACATGATACGACGGCTTTAAGCTTTTATTTTATGTTGACTACAGCCTTATGCAAAGATAATGCCTTATACTCAAGCTTTAACTGCTTCAGCGCAGCGTTTGCACAGAGTCGGATGCTCAGCGTCCTGACCAACCTCGTCGCTGTAAATCCAGCAACGCTCGCACTTGTGGCCTTCGGCAGCAGCAACGGTAACCTTCAGGTCCTCGCGGCCGGTTGCTTCGGCACCTTCGGCAGCGCCTTCAACAATAACTGCCTGAGAAACGATCAGCAGGGTTGCCAGGTCTTTTTCTACGGATTTCAGGATAGCCAGAGCTTCGCCTTCGGCGTGCAGCTCAACCTTAGCGTCCAGGGAGTGACCTATTTGTTTGTTACGACGAGCCAGCTCCAGCACCTTGGTGATTTCGCTGCGGATTTCAATGAAGTTATCCCATTTAGTTTCCAGCTCTTCGTTGATGTATTCTTCCTTAACCTCCGGCCAAGGCAGCATTTGTACGGATTCCGGAGCATTAGCAGGTTTCTTCATGAACTGCCATACTTCTTCCATAGTGAAGCTCAGTACCGGGGACAGCATAACGATGAGATCCATAAGGATTTCATGCATAGCGGTTTGTGCGCTGCGACGCTCTTTGCTGTCTGCCTTATAAGCATACAGGCGGTCCTTGATGATATCCAGATAGAAGCTGGACATTTCAACGGTGCAGAAGTTATGGATTGCATGGTACAGTACATGGAAATCATAGCTTTCGTAAGCAGCAGTAACTTCCTTCTTCAGCAGCTGCAGATGCATCAGTGCCCATTGGTCAAGCTCCAGCATTTCGTTGAACGGAACTGCATCGGTTTCATAGTTGAAATCGTTGGTGTTGCCCAGGATGTAACGGATGGTGTTACGGATTTTGCGGTATACCTCAGCCAGCTGCTTCAGGATTTTCGGGGAGATACGGATATCTGCCTTGTAATCGGAGGAAGCAGTCCACAGACGGATGATATCAGCGCCGTATTGTTTGATTACGTCCTGCGGAACGATAACGTTGCCTACGGATTTGGACATCTTGCGGCCATCGCCGTCAACTACATAGCCATGAGTCAGTACGGATTCGTACGGAGCACGGCCTGCAACAGCAACGGAGGTCAGCAGAGAGGACTGGAACCAGCCACGATGCTGGTCACTGCCTTCGAGGTACATAGCAACCGGCCAGGACAGTTCCGGACGTTTTGCGGCAACAGCCATGTGAGAGGAACCGCTGTCGAACCATACGTCCATGATATCGCTTTCTTTATGGAAGTGCTTGCCGCCGCATTTCGGGCAAACAGTGCCTTCCGGCAGCAGCTCTTCTGCAGTATGAGCCCACCATGCATCGCTGCCTTCTTTTTCGAACCAGTTAGCAACGGAGTCAATGGTAGCTTCATTAATCAGATGCTCACCGCAGTTATCGCAGTAGAATACCGGGATAGGAACACCCCATACACGCTGACGGCTGATGCACCAGTCATGACGGTCGCTTACCATGTTATGGATACGTTGTTGGCCCCAGGAAGGAATCCACTGTACATCATCGATAGATTTCAGTGCTTCATCACGGAAGCCGTCGATAGAAGCGAACCATTGAGAGGTTGCGCGGAAGATAATCGGGTTTTTGCAGCGCCAGCAGTGTGCGTATTGGTGCTTAATGTTTTCTTTGCCCAGCAGGCAGTTCAGCTCAGCCAGATATTTCAGTACCGGGATATTAGCGTCGAATACAAACATGCCCTTGAAGCGTTCGCCTGCTTCTTCGGTCAGCTTGCCCTGGGAATCAACCGGGCAGAGAATCGGCAGCTTGTATTTCAGGCCGGTTTCAAAGTCGACATCGCCGTGACCAGGAGCAGTATGTACGCAGCCGGTACCAGCTTCGGTAGTTACATAGTCAGCCATAACTACGAGAGAACGACGGTTGTTATATTCAGGGAACGGATGCACGCATTCAGCGAATTCCATATCCTTACCAAGAGTAGTGCCAAGGATATTGCTGAGGTCCTTGTGGCAGGCAGCGCCAACCTGAGCCAGCAGGTCTTTAGCCATGAAGAGAACCTCGCCTTCGCATTCAACCCAGGCATATTCCAGAGCAGGGTTCAAAGCAACAGCAACGTTGGCAGGCATGGTCCACGGAGTGGTGGTCCAAATTACCATGTAGGCTTTTTTGCCTTTAGCAGCTTCCGGAGTCTGGCCGTTGTCTTTTACCAACGGCATTTTTACGAAGATAGTCGGAGTTTTTTGTTCGCCGTATTCGATTTCTGCTTCAGCCAGAGCGGTTTCGCAGTGCGGGCACCAGTAAACGGTCTTTTTACCTTTGTAGATATAGCCCTTGTTAGCCATGGTGCCGAATACACGGATCTGCTCAGCTTCAAAGCTGTGATGCAGAGTGATGTACGGGTTTTCCCAATCGCCCAGAACGCCCAGACGTTTGAAGTCTTCGCGTTGGATATCAACCCATTGCAGAGCGAAGTCATGGCATTTGCGGCGCAGAGTCAGCGGATCCAGCTCATTGCGGTTCAGGCCCAGCTCTTTGATAGCAGCGTGCTCAATCGGCATGCCGTGGGTATCCCAGCCGGGAACATACGGGGTGTCGAAGCCGCGAGCATATTTGTATTTCATGATGATATCTTTTAAGATTTTGTTCAGGGCATGACCCATGTGGATTTTGCCGTTTGCATACGGAGGGCCGTCATGCAGAACAAATTTCTTGTGGCCTGCATGCAGAGCCTGCTTTTTGCCATAAATATCGTTTTCTTCCCAGAATTTCAGAAAATCAGGTTCGCGTTGCGGCAGACCGGCACGCATAGGGAACTCTGTTTCGGGCAGATTCAGTGTTTTACCATAGTCCATTACTAATAACCTCCAATTTTATTAAACAAAAAAATATAGCAATAATAAAAAAAGCTTCGTCCCTCAGATAAGGGACGAAGCTGTAGACTAACAACGATTAATACGCTTACGTATCATGCATCATTATCAAATGTGTACTCCGTGGTACCACCCTCATGACGACAGCCTTTGCTGCACGCCACTCGTGTGCGCAATATCGGGCGCTCCCGTATGCAGCTACTCAGGTTCGCCGCATCCGCTCCAAAGTGATTTTCACCTGCTTTACTTCGTCCGGGCTTGCACCATACCCCGGCTCGCTTATCCTGCGCCGCAAGCTACTGTCTTTTTCATCGCGTTAGCAAATATCAATAAACGCTAATATTATACATTAGACAATGTGATAAGTCAAGGAGTGAAGAGCCTTGCACTGCCAAAATTTTATAATACACATCTTCAGACTTCTTACTGCTAAAGTCATATATTAACAATCCAGTCGCAGAATTATTCTTAATCCTGCTCTGTTAACATAAATTATTTGAACTTCAGTCTTTAACCAAAACGTCACAAACACTCGCTTGCGAAAAACGCCTCTTTATGTTATATTATAAGCAAGAAAGACAACCGCCAACAAGGTGGGTTGCCCGTAAAAAAGTGTAGAAAAGCCACTCCGTTACCGGTCAAAGTTCAGGAGTGGTTTTTCTATGTCCGTAACTGTCTTATTACTTTCGGTTCTGAAAAATGAACGTCAGCAACGCTACGATAAAAATTCCAAAGGACATTAAGTCCTGAAAACTGAAATATACCATAGACATCACCTCCATTCCTAAGAATTTCGGCAATGCCACCCTGCAACACGGTCGTCTTGCATAGTATTTTATCATACCGAATCTAAACATACAACGAACAAACTGTGAAGTTTGCGTTGTATGTTTTTTGTTTTTACAAAAATCTCCCCAGCCTTACGTGAGCGTAAAGCTGGGGAACTAGAAAATTTTACTTATTTATTCTTTTCACTACAGTTCCATACATCTGCAAATAAAAATATTGAAATCCATTAGTATCAAGGTCTATGTCCTGACGCATACAAACGACAGCATCTCCACCAAGCATTAGTGCTCTTTTCTTCAGTTCTTGCGTAGCAACAAAAAATGCTTTTTCAAAATCATTCTGCCCAACAGAATATTCTCCCCATAAGAACCCCCAGTCTGTCCTTCGCTCAGACATCAAAGCATTATTCTTCATTTCTTCAATTTCAGCACTATACTTATTTACAAGTTCACTCAAGGTACTACTAAAAATGCCTTTGTTAGAAACCTGAAAAAATACAGGGCCAATAATTTCGTAATCCTCTTTTAAATCACCAGTCGTAACAATTACGGCATTTACTTTTTGCCGATATTCAGCAGCTTTTTGTTTAGCCTCAGCTGCTCTTTGTTCGGCAGCTTCTTGGACAGCCTTACTTTTCAGCGCTGCTTTTTTGTAATCAGTATCCCAAAACGGCATATGGATTCCCCTTTCTCATCGTATCATTATACGTTATATAGATTATTTTTTGTCTTTAATTTTTACATTTTTATAAATCTGGTCGACGCAATTTTTTGCTTTTGTATCATTCTTTGAATAACACGTAATCAAAGTCCAAAATTCCTTTTCATTCTTGATAATCAAATAGTGAAACACTTCATCAATATTTTTCTGCATATCCGTAAACGAGCAGTAAATTTCAATACCACTTTTTCCACTTACTATTGCATCTTTTCTTTCTGTTTTTATATTAGATACATTATTCATAGATTTTAGTGGAATCAGCAAAGAGGAAGCATACATTTCATAGTAGTTATTCAAAACTGCTTTTTGGGTATTGCTATCCAAAATATTCAACGTATTATCGTCAAATCTGACTCTGGTCAACTGAGTAAACTTTATACCATAGTCATTTTTGCTAGTATCTAAACGACTATCACATTGTGCAGCAACAGGATCTATCTCCGCAAGCTCATTCATCGGAACATATTTCCACGTATATTCATATGGAGCAGCAATTTCTATTGATGTTACATCCCCATCCACGCTGTTATGCTGCGTCAAAATATTTTCGGCCTTACTCCCACACCCCAAACAAACTAAGTAAACGCTTAACATTAAAAGCATTAAAATTATTCGTTTCATTATAAATCACCACACTTACAACAATGTATCTTCTTTATCATATAAATCTTTCGGCAACTCCGGATGTTCTCTGTAATAATCAGCTAATACAATATGGCAATACTTGCACACTGTAGAATTTTCTTTTATCCAACTACCACAAGAAGGACATTTTATTCCACTGTGATCAGAAAGCAGTAAACTGTGAATCATCGCTACAATCCATAGTAAAATTCCATAAATATACCAACGCTTGAAATTTCTTCCTTTTCTTTTAGCAATATAAGCTGGGATAAGCGCGGCAATCAAAAGCCAAATCAAATTTTCCAGTAAAATAACGAACAACGAATCTTCATACATAAATTTTACATCTCCTTATAAAATTATTCATGATTAGTATTCATAACTTGAACCTGATAATCTCCCGGTCTGTCTGAGTACTCATATACACTCACATAAACTCTCTTGCCATTTTGACCACGACCTACTAAATGCAGAACATATTGTGTACGCTTTCCATATGTATTGATTGAAGTTGAAGAACTATCATTATACCACGACTCTAATCTACCTCTTTCAAATCCAGCACTAAGCATAGGACCAAAATGTTCCTTATACTCTTCTGGCGTACATCCTAAATAATTAGCAAATTTTCTCGCTGTTGCTTCTCTTTCCGCTGCTTCAGCGGCTTGTTGAGCTTCCCTAGCCTTAGCTTCTTGTTCAGCCTTAGCATCTGCTAATTTATGTTCAGCCAATTTATCACTATATGTACCAAGAACCTTTCCATTTTCAACTAAATCAAAAGTTCTCATACATTTTGGATTATTATGCGATACATTAACTTTACTAATAGCTCCGTTATCACCAACAAATATCGTAGTAACTCCTTGTTCTCCATCTTGAGATGAAATTCTATAGTAATTTAAATTACTATTTGCATCCGAAAACTCAATCTTATCATCAGCAGGAACTTGTAAGCCAATTTTAGCTAAAAATTCTCGATGTTCTTTGGGTATAGCAGTTGTAACTTTTTTATTAACTGTTATCTGCTTATTAGCTTCTTTCGACGTATCATTACCCGTAGCAGAAAAAATCAAACCAACAATTGCTAAAGACGCAACTACTCCGGCAATAGTTTTCTTTTTGGAAGTTTTTGTTTCTTCAATCTCTACTTTTTTATTTACTGGTTCAGCGGTCTTTTTTATATCAGCCTTAGGGATAGTTTCCGCCTCTTTTACTACTTTTGCTCCGCAATTCCCACAAAATTTAGCGTTTGGTTTAAGCTCTTCTCCACAAACTTTGCAATACATACAAGCACCCTTCCGTATCAAAAATATATTAAGGATTCCTATGTAGTTATTATATCATCTTGTCCCCCCCCGCAACCAAATATCCATTTGGTTGCGAATTAAAAAATAATAGTGCTCTGTCAAAAGCACTCAACCTAAATTATCAGTTTAACTTATGTTCTAACAAGCCACCTCTCTCTCAATCCTCCCCCTTCGTACTCCACTTCCTCTGCGTCACCCGCGTCAGCTCCTGCAGCAAATACTCCGGTCGCATCTCCAGCACAGCAGCAATTCTCAAAAAAGCAACAAAACTCAAAGACTGCCTGCCATTTTCAATCTTAGTCATCGTCCGTCGCGACACCCCAATCATCCTGGCAAACTCTTCCTGATTTATCCCTGATGCCGTTCTATGCGATCCTATAAGCACTCCCAGTTCAACCAGTTCTGGCAAATAATCCGAATCCACCAGCTCTTCAGAATACAAATTTCTAAGTCTTTTTCTCATACTGTCACCTCAAAATATTACTATTTTGCTAACAGATTATTACAAAAAGACTAGTCAAAACGTTTTTGCGCATTATTATGCTCAAATAAGAAACTTGCTAATCTTCTGTGTTATAATAGGCACATCAAGAGCTTGATGTAGTACAGCACAGAATTCTGCCATATGCGGTAAAACTACCGCCACAGAAAGGAACTGGACAACATAACAACAAAAAAGTGCCCTGAGCAGGAAAACTCCGAAGAAATAATCTGCTGCGTGCCGGAAGGCACCGAACCGCAGGACTGCACGGAGGAAAAAACAACCTTCACTCTCACAGAATTCAAAGAGCTGGTTCACAGCGCCCAAAATGGTGACCGCGAGGCCATCAACACATTATGCAACGCCTTTAAGCCCTTAATCTACAAGGAGGCCTATCGCTACGAAGTGCGTGAAGCCTTGGGCGAGGACGCAATCAATACTGCCTGGTTAATCTTTTTAGAGCAAATCAAGAAGTATAAGGATCGCGACTTCGGGCATCTGCCAGGACTATTGCAGTACCATGTCCATTACGGACTGCTGCATAAGTTTACGCGTGGAAAATCTGTCAAGGATTGTTATTATCTGGACGCAGAGGAAGAAGGCGAAGAAACGCAGATTGCTGACAAGAAGAATGATATTGACGAGCTGATGCATAATCAGCTATTGTCTGATACGATGCGTAAGCTCACTAAAGAGCAATTTACTGCTGTCAATGAGCTTGTTCTGCAGGATGTTGATTACAAAATATTTTGCGATAAGCATAAGTGCAGTGTGAAAACTGCTTACAAGCATCGTGCTAACGGTCTAAAAAAATTAAAAGCAATAATTGCTTAATCCGCTAAGCGTTCTGCCCTACTATGGGCAGGACGCTTTTTTACTGTGCGGATGTAAAAACAAGAGTGTCCAGTTTTTGGGGTTTCACCAAAAGAGAACTGTCCAAAAACTGGGTTTCACCAGAACCAAGTGTCCAAAGTAAAATTCGACTCTCTCTTGCAAACTGTCCAAAAAAAGAGCAATGTCAAGTAAATGGGATTCAACCTTTTCTTTTGTCAAGGAACATGGATTCAGCTTTTTCTTTTTGTCAAGAGTTGGGAAAATCTCTTTTTTTTATTGTCAAGGATTTAGGAAACCTCCTTTTTTCAGTGTCAAGACTTTGGAAAATCTCTCTTTTGGACTGTCAAGTACTATGGGTACAGTATAGACTTGGGCTGCACCTACGCTCTACTTCTACCGTACTTTACGTCTATCCTCTAGGTAGTACTCTAAAGAACAAGGTTACTACTAGCTTACGCTAGTAGTTTTTATCACAGCCAAAAGAAATAAAGACAGAAAGAAAAAAGCCGCTGTCCCCTAGAGAACAGCGACTTTATCAAATACATTCCT
>OFMH01001626.1_pt1 | contig 11669 bp, 6 predicted proteins | sample 1541761 | NCBI WGS metagenome assembly OFMH01 (sample SAMN04209249, study PRJEB22552) | human gut metagenome | biome: gut; material: feces | host: Homo sapiens | place: USA: Oklahoma
CCGCGCAACATGAGAGCGCCCCCTCCCGCGCACGGAACGGAAGGGGGCTAAAGGTAGGAGTCTACCGGTGGGTTTACCCCACCGGACAGACGATGACCAGGTGATCCTTTACAGGATCGTCAAGGTTTCCGTGGGGTACCCGTTGGGTACTTAGAGCAGCACGCAGGCGACGGTCAGGATGACGGCGCAGACGACGGAGAGCGCGACGATGAGCTTAAGGGCAAACTTGAGCCAGGTCGTCCACTCGATCTTGGCCAGGGCGAGACCGCCCATGATGGCGCCGGAGGTCGGGGTGAACAGGTTCACGACACCGATAGCAGCGGAGAAGATCATGACCATGACCTCGGGCGAGAAGCCGAGCTTAACAGCCAGCGGTCCCATGATGGGCATGGAGACGGTAGCCATACCAGAGGTCGAGGGAATCAGGAAGGACAGGCCGAAGTAGACCAGGAAGCTCATGGGAGCGAAGATCACGCCGGACAGGCCAGCCAGAGCATTGGCGGCAGCGTCGAGGACGTAGACGTCGAGGCCGGTGTTAGCCATGAGGACGGAGATACCACGGGCGAGGGCGATGACGAGAACAACGGACATCATGTCGGCAGCGCCGGTGATGAAGGTGTTGACGATCTGCTTCTCGGACAGGCCTCCGATGATACCGATCAGGACGGCCATGAGGAAGAACCAGGTGGAAGCCTCGTCGAAGTACCACTGGCCAATGGGCAGGCCGGTGATCAGGGCAGACCAGCCCTGGACGACGGCGTTACCGTCGGCGTCGTAGACAGCGCCAGCGTCGAAGAAGTTGGCGACGCCCTCGTTGAGGTCGGCCAGCGGGATGAAGCCGACGATCATGACGACGAAGGTGAAGGCGAAGGCGATCAGAACACCCTTCTGACGACCGGTGAGCTTGACCTCCTTGTGGACCTCGGAAGCAGCCTTGCCGTGAGCCTCTTCGGCGTCCTTGAGCTCCTGCATCGACAGGATGGTGGAACCCTTGTCAGCCTTGACCTTCTTGGCATAGTTCATCACGAAGAAGATGGACATAGCGGTAGTGACAATCCACAGGACGGCACCGAGGCCGATGATGATGGACTGGTTGACCTCAATGCCAACGCCGGTCAGAGCGTCGACGGCAGCGCCGACGGCGAACGGGTTAACCGTGGAGCCCAGGCAGCCGCAGCCAGCGCCGAGCAGGACGGTAGCGGCACCGACCATGGGGTCGAAGCCAGCGGCCATCATGGTAGCGGCGAGCAGGGCGTAGAAGGGAACGGTCTCCTCGCACATACCATAGGTGGTGCCACCGAGGGAGAAGATGAGCATCAGCACGGGAATGAGCATAATCTCGTTGCCCTTAAGCTTCTGCACCAGAACGGCGATGCCGTTGTCCAGGGCGCCGGTCTCGGTCATCATGCCGAGGAAGCCGCCCAGGATCATAACGAAGAGGCAGACGGGCAGAGCGTCAGCGAAGCCCAGGATCGGGGCGGTGCAGAAATCGCTCAGACGGGCTGCGGTAACCGCGCCGCCGGACGTGCCGGAGACGATAACGGTAATCACTGCAACAATTGCCAGCAGAGCTAGAAGAATGGTGAACGATGAAGGCATACCGCGCTTTTTCTTAGCGGTCTCAGTCATGGTTCTCATCCCCCCTTCATAAATCATTTAACTTTCTCGCGCGAAGCGGATCTTCCGTGCCGTGCCCACCGCCCGACGCGAGATATTTACCAGACAAAGCCGCTCGGGGTGTGCAGCAAGACACCCCGAGCGAGATGCTAGATGCTCTTACTTGAGCGTGGCGTACATAACAGCCTTGATGGTGTGCATGCGGTTCTCGGCCTCGTCGAAGACCTTGGAAGCGGGGCTCTCGAAGACCTCGTCGGTGACCTCCTGCTCGGTGATGCCGAACTGCTCGCACTTCTCGGCGCCAATCGTGGTGTTGGTGTCGTGGAAGCTGGGCAGGCAGTGCAGGAAGATGGCACCCGGGTTGGCCATAGCCATGACCTCGGAGGTAACGCGATACGGGGTGAGCTGAGCGATGCGCTCGGCCCAGACCTCGTCGGGCTCGCCCATGGAGACCCACACGTCGGTGTAGATAACGTCGGCACCGGTGACGCCGTCCTTGACGTCGGTGGTCAGCTTGATGGTGCAGCCGTTGGCCTCGGCGATGGGCTTGCAGGCCTCGATGACGTCGTCGGCGGGCATGCACTCCTCGGGGCCGCAGGCCACGAAGTTCATGCCGAGCTTGGAGCAGACGACCATGAGGGAGCGAGCGACATTGTTCTTGCAGTCGCCCATGAAGACGAGGGTCTTGCCCTTGATGTCGTAGTTGAAGTTCTCCTGGACGGTCAGGATGTCGGCGAGCATCTGGGTGGGGTGCCACTCAGTGGTCAGGCCGTTCCACACGGGCACGCCGGACTTAGCAGCGAGCTCCTCGACGTCGTCCTGGGCAAAGCCACGGAACTCGATGCCGTCATACATGCGGCCGAGAACGCGGGCGGTGTCCTCAATGGACTCCTTCTTGCCCATCTGCGACGAACCGGGATCGAGGTAGGTGACGCCCATGCCCAGATCCATGCCGCCGACCTCGAAGGCGCAGCGGGTACGAGTGGAGGTCTTCTGGAAGAGCAGAACGATGTTCTTGCCCTCGAGATAGCGGTGCGGAACGCCAGCGCGCTTCATGTCCTTGAAGTTCTTGGAAAGCTTGAGCAGGTACTCGATCTCCTCGGTGGTGAGGTCGAGAAGCTTGAGGAAGCTACGGCCGGAGAGGTTAACACCCATGGTTCGTTTCCTTTCGAAAAAATGAATTACGTAAGTATTAGTGTTGCCCGTTTGACGGGCGAAACCGGTGCGGTTGTAGGGGGACCGCACCGGAAACGGAAAGACTTAGAGGTCCTCGCGCCAGAAGGGCATGCTCATGCAGCGCGGGCCGCCGCGGCCGCGGGAGAGCTCGGCGGAGGGCACGACGAGAAGGTCCAGGCCCTCCTTGTACAGCACGTCGTTGGTGACGGTGTTGCGGGCGTAGACGCAGATCTTGCCGGGCTCGACGCACAGGGTGTTGGAGCCGTCGTTCCACTGCTCGCGGGAGGCCGCGATCGGGTCGCCGCCGCCGCAGGGGATCAGCTTGACCTGGTCGACGCCGGTGGCGTCCTCCAGGACGTGCTCGAGGGTGTCCTCGATCAGGCGGATGTTCACGTCGCCCGGGTTCTTGCCGGCGGTCAGCTCGTAGACGCGCAGGGTGCCCATGATGGCGGGGTGGATCGTGAACTTATCGACGTCGATCTGGGTGAAGACCGTGTCGAGGTGCATGAAGGCGCGCGAGACCGGGATGTCGAAGGCCAGGATGCGCTCGACCTTGGAGTCGGAGTTCCAGAAGATGTTCTGGGCCATGACGTCGATAGCGGCGGCCTGGGTGCGCTGGGAGATGCCGACGGCGAGGGTCTTCTCGTTGATGTTCAGCACGTCGCCGCCCTCGGTGTGGAACTGGCAGTCGCGGCGGAAGTACAGCGAGACGTCCTTGTAGTCGGGGTGGTACTTGAAGACGTACTTGCCGTACAGGGTCTCGCGGTTGCGGGTGACCGAGTACATGCGGTTGAGGTTGACGCCCTCGCCGACGACCGCGAACGGGTCGCGGGTGAAGTAGAGGTTAGGCATCGGGTCGATGATCAGGTCGGACTCGGACTCGGAGTTGACCAGGGAGTCGAGGGTCGTGGACGCCGTGAGGGGCATGTCGATCTCGGCCTTGGTCATGCCGGCCATGGTCTTCTTGACGAACTCGAGGTTGTCCTCGATGGAGTCCAGCTTCTCGCGGACGATCTGCGGCATGTGCTGGCCGCGGATGCCGGCCTCGGCGATGTACTGGTCGGTGAACTCGGCGCGGGCGCCGGGGACCTGGTCGAACACCTCGGCGACGAGGTTCTCGAGGTAGAGGACCTCCACGCCCTGGTCCCTCAGGATCTGGGCGAAGGTGTCGTGCTCCTGCTGTGCGACCTCCAGGAACGGGACGTCGTCGAACAGGAGTCGCTCGAGCTCGTCGGGCGGCAGGTTGAGGAGCTCGTCGCCGGGACGGTGCAGGCAGACCTTCCTGAGCTTGCCGATCTCGGAAGGCACGTGCAGACCTTTCGTCATGGCCTCCTACCTTTCTTTCGGGCCCCTGTCAGGGCCGATTCGTTAGCGCCCCTCCGTGTGAGGCGTTATTGCTGACGACATATTTATATCCAAAATCAGTTCATACTTCCACCTCGCCCCCGAACGGTTTTATATGAGGGGTGAACGGCATACACATATACTTCACGCATGGCACACTTTGATTTAATAAAGTTTATTTACGTGCTTAAACGCGTTTTCAATCCAAATAACAAATGGAACTTAACTTTATTAAACAACCCTCAAATTGCATATTTCCAATAAAGCTATGAATAGAATTAGCGATTCATACCGCGTCTCAACCATTTTCATTTTTATTCAGAAAAAAGTTTGTCCTATTCATTTCTGGTAACAAATTACCGTTTACCAGACACTTGATACCGTTCACCGGAAGCTCAGTATAAGACCCATCGAATACCGGCTCGCCTTACGGCCTCATTTGTAACAACTTGACTTCTCGGTATAGAAAAACAGACCCGCTCCCCTCTTGGGAAACGGGACTGTTATCGATAATCGTAGACAGATTTGAGCGGCTTTGAGAGCCGTCGGAATCCTAGCGATCGAACTCCGCCAGTGCCTCGCCCAGAAGCCTCAGGCCCTCGCGCAGAACGTCCTCGCTCGCGCAGTAGCCCAGGCGTGCGCCGCAGGGAAGCTCAAAGCGGCTGCCGGGTACCAGCAGCACTCCCCTCTCGGACAGCAGGCGCTTGCAGAACTCCTCGTCGTCCTCGGGAATATCAAGCTGGATAAACGAGGTGGACACGCCCTGCGGGGCCGTCCAGAAAACGCGGTGCTGCGTATCGATCCAAGCCTGCGCGATATCGCGGTTTCCAAACACGATCTTGCGATTGCGCTTGAGAATCTTGTCCTTGTGCTCAAGCACATAGGTCGCCAAGGCGTCGTTGAACACGCCGCCGCAGATCATGGTGTAATCGCGATAGGTGCGTATGCGGTTGGACACCTCTTCGTCGGCCACGACCCAGCCCACGCGGGCCGCGGGCGTCGAATAGGTCTTGGACACGGAGTTGGTGACGATGGCCTTCTCGTACACGTCGGCCATCGACATAAAGGCCTCGGTGTTCTCAAGCGGCAGGTACACCTCGTCGCAAAGCACATAGGCGCCAACCGAGCGGGCGATCTCAGCAATCTGGCCGAGCGCATCGGCATCGAGCACCGTTCCGATGGGGTTCGATGCGTTATTGATGCAGATGAGCTTCGTGTTGGGGTGCACCAAGCGCTTGAGTTCCTCGATATCGGGCTTCCAGCCGAGTTCCTCGCGAAGCTCCCAGTACTCGACCTCGGCGCCGAGCGTACGCGGGATCTCGTAGAGCGGCGCATAGGTAGGCCACTCGGCAATCACGTGATCGCCGGGCTCGACCACGGCCATGATGGCGTTGAGGTTCGCACCCGTGCAGCCGTTGGTCTGCAGGATGTGATCGGGATTGACCTCGCGACGATACAGCTTGGCAACCTCGGCCTTAAACTCCGGCGAACCCTCGATCCAGCCGTAGTTCATCTTCTCGCGGTCCAGGCGTTCATAGAACGTGGCGCCGTCCTGCTCGTCGAGCGCGCGCAGCTCGCCCATGGTAAGCGAGGAGATCGTCGACTGGGCGATATCCCACGTGGCGCTCTTCTCCCAAACGTTGAGCCAATCTTCAACGCCGATTGTCTTGATATCCATGGCCAAGCTCCTTACAAAAGCAGTCATCCAATCGTGTTGACGTTCCTCATACAAGAATGGGGCGGTGCGAAAACCCGCACCGCCCCATTGGGAGACATCTAATGGCAGCTAGATGTATTTATTAAGACCTGTACGGGTCCTTGAAGACCTTAGAGGTCCTCGCGCCAGAAGGGCATGCTCATGCAGCGCGGGCCGCCGCGGCCGCGGGAGAGCTCGGCGGAGGGCACGACGAGAAGGTCCAGGCCCTCCTTGTACAGCACGTCGTTGGTGACGGTGTTGCGGGCGTAGACGCAGATCTTGCCGGGCTCGACGCACAGGGTGTTGGAGCCGTCGTTCCACTGCTCGCGGGAGGCCGCGATCGGGTCGCCGCCGCCGCAGGGGATCAGCTTGACCTGGTCGACGCCGGTGGCGTCCTCCAGGACGTGCTCGAGGGTGTCCTCGATCAGGCGGATGTTCACGTCGCCCGGGTTCTTGCCGGCGGTCAGCTCGTAGACGCGCAGGGTGCCCATGATGGCGGGGTGGATCGTGAACTTATCGACGTCGATCTGGGTGAAGACCGTGTCGAGGTGCATGAAGGCGCGCGAGACCGGGATGTCGAAGGCCAGGATGCGCTCGACCTTGGAGTCGGAGTTCCAGAAGATGTTCTGGGCCATGACGTCGATAGCGGCGGCCTGGGTGCGCTGGGAGATGCCGACGGCGAGGGTCTTCTCGTTGATGTTCAGCACGTCGCCGCCCTCGGTGTGGAACTGGCAGTCGCGGCGGAAGTACAGCGAGACGTCCTTGTAGTCGGGGTGGTACTTGAAGACGTACTTGCCGTACAGGGTCTCGCGGTTGCGGGTGACCGAGTACATGCGGTTGAGGTTGACGCCCTCGCCGACGACCGCGAACGGGTCGCGGGTGAAGTAGAGGTTAGGCATCGGGTCGATGATCAGGTCGGACTCGGACTCGGAGTTGACCAGGGAGTCGAGGGTCGTGGACGCCGTGAGGGGCATGTCGATCTCGGCCTTGGTCATGCCGGCCATGGTCTTCTTGACGAACTCGAGGTTGTCCTCGATGGAGTCCAGCTTCTCGCGGACGATCTGCGGCATGTGCTGGCCGCGGATGCCGGCCTCGGCGATGTACTGGTCGGTGAACTCGGCGCGGGCGCCGGGGACCTGGTCGAACACCTCGGCGACGAGGTTCTCGAGGTAGAGGACCTCCACGCCCTGGTCCCTCAGGATCTGGGCGAAGGTGTCGTGCTCCTGCTGTGCGACCTCCAGGAACGGGACGTCGTCGAACAGGAGTCGCTCGAGCTCGTCGGGCGGCAGGTTGAGGAGCTCGTCGCCGGGACGGTGCAGGCAGACCTTCCTGAGCTTGCCGATCTCGGAAGGCACGTGCAGACCTTTCGTCATGGCCTCCTACCTTTCTTTCGGGCCTTACTGGCCGAATGTATCAGCGCCCCTCCATATGGAGCGCTGCTTGCTGACAGCTCTAGTTATATCCAAAAACCACCCGCAATTCCACCTCGCCCCCGAACGGTCAGCAAAGTGCGATGAACGGTATATCGCATATGGTTCCCCCATGATGCACTTCGGTTCTCTAAAGCAGGTTTTCAAAGGTAAACGTCTTTTTTCTAAGGAATTAAGCCAGATTGCACAAATATTTTCATGTTTAGGAATTGCATAGCTAAAACGGTTTTCTGCATATATATGTCGTTTGTCCACGATTCGATTTGGATTCGATTATATTCAGCTCGCAATCATTCTTATTCATACATCCTCACCAGTTGAGTATGGATATAGATTGTTTTCAAAACGAGCTGGGCAGTTAGTTGCATGCCTTGACAGCGTAAGAAGTAGGTTAAGATACCGTTCGCACAATACGTCCGTGCCACAAGTCGACTAAATTGAGACAATAGTGAATAGTGTTAGGCTACCGTCCCCTGCGGGGACTGAACGGACAGATGCATATGCCGAGCAAAATCGAAAAGAAGCAAAAGGCCGCTAAGCTGCGCAAGCCGCCGCGCGACTTCTCGTACACGCAAAATCGAGAGCTCAGCTGGCTGCGCTTTGACAACCGTGTGCTCGACGAGGCTTTTGATGAGTCCGTGCCGTTGTTCGAGCGCCTTAAGTTCGTCTCGATCTTCGAGTCAAACCTCGATGAGTTCCTCATGGTGCGCGTGGGTGGCCTGTCCGACCTTGCCGAGCTCAAAAAACAGCCTGTCGACAACAAGAGCAATATGACCGCCTCCGAACAGGTCGATGCCGTCATGGCAGAGCTGCCCGAGCTCCTCGACCGCTGGGAGTCCATTTTCAAAAGCATCGAGGGCAAGCTCGACACCCTGGGCGTTCACCGCGCCCGCATCGATTCGCTTACGCCCGAGGAGCGCACCTTTGTAACCCGCTACTTCCAGGCCTACGTGTCGCCGGTCATCTCGCCGCTGGTCATCGATCCTCGCCACCCCTTCCCCAACCTGCGCAACGGCGCACTCTACCTGGCGTGCGGCCTGGACGGCGTCACCGACGAGGATAGTCTGCTGGGCCTGATCGAGATTCCCGCTTCGATGAACCGCGTGGTCGAGATCCCCTCGCCCACCGGCACCTACTCCTACATTCTGCTCGAGGACGTCATCCTCGCCTGCCTGGACAGCTGCTTTGGCTCCTATAAGCCGCTCGACCGCGCGCTGATCCGCGTCACCCGCAATGCCGATATCGACCCGGACGGCGAGGGCGTCGAGGAGGAAGAGGATTACCGCCAGCACATGAAGCGCATCCTCAAGAAGCGCTTGCGCCTGCAGCCGGTGGTACTCGCCGTATCGGGCTCACTCGAAAAAGCAACGCTCAAGACTATCCGCAAGGCGCTCGAGCTCTCGCGTCGCTCGGTCTTTACCTGCGATATTCCGCTCAACCTGGGCTATGTCTTTGGCATCGAGGGCAAGATTCCCGAGCACCTGCGCAACGAGCTGCTCTTTACGCCGTTTAAGCCGCAGCCCAACCCCACCATCGATATGACCCGCTCCATCCGCGAGCAGGTACTTCAGCACGACAAGCTGCTCTTTTATCCCTATGAGGCCATGAACCCGTTCCTGGACCTGGTGCACGAGGCCGCCTACGACCCCGAGTGCATCTCGCTGCGTATCACGCTCTACCGCGTGGCCAAGCAGAGCCGCCTGTGCGAGTCGCTGATCGATGCCGCCGAGAACGGCAAAGAGATCACGGTGCTCATGGAGCTCCGCGCCCGCTTCGATGAGCAGAACAACATCGAGTGGGCCGAGCGCTTGGAAGAGGCCGGCTGCACCGTTATCTACGGCTCCGAGGGCTTTAAGTGCCACTCCAAGATCTGCCAGCTCACCTATCGCGAGGGCATGGCGCTTACACGCCTGACACTGTTGGGCACCGGCAACTTTAACGAGAAGACGGCCAAGCTCTACAGCGACTTTATGCTCATGACCGCCCATCCCGGCATCGGCGAGGACGCCAACTTGTTCTTCCGCAACCTGTCGCTGGGCAACCTGCGCGGCGACTACCGCTTCCTGGGCGTGGCGCCGGTCGGCCTCAAGCCGCTCATCATGCGCGGCCTGGATCGCGAGATCCAGCGCGCCCTCGTTGGCGAGCCCGCCCGCGTGTTCTTTAAGCTCAACTCGCTTACCGACCGCGAGGTCATCGACAAGATTGCCGAGGCATCGTGTGCCGGCGTGCGCGTGGACATGATCATTCGCGGCATCTCGTGCCTCAAGCCCGGTGTTCCGGGCAAGACCGAGAACGCGCACGTGCGCTCCATCGTCGGACGCTTTTTGGAGCATGCGCGCGTCTATGCCTTTGGCGTGGACTCGGACATGATCTATCTGAGCTCGGCAGACATGATGACGCGCAACACCGAGCACCGCGTGGAGATCGCCTTCCCCGTGCTCGACCCCACCTGCCGCGCCCTGGTGCACGAGTACATGGGCATGCAGCTGCGCGACAACGTGAAGGCACGCAGCCTGACGAGTGACGGCACCTGGGTTCCGGTGGAGCGCAAAGAGGACGAGAAGCCCTTCAACTCGCAGGAAGCTCTGCTGGAACGTGCCTATCGCAACGCCGAGGCCGCCACCGAGGCAGAGCCCGCGCTCGCATCCCAGCCTGAGCCCGAGCCGCAGCCGACCGCTCCCGAGGTCCAGAAAGTCCGAGCGACCGTTATCGAGCCTGAGTCCGAACCTGCCCCTCGGCCCCAACCGCAGGCGGCCAAGCCCGCGTCCGAGAAGAGCGCTCGCCGCGAGAAGCCCGCTGGCAAAGCCAAGGCCATCGAGCGCCATCGCCCTGGCCGCGTGCGCATGGGCTTGGGCCTGATCGGCCTAGGCCTTAAGACGCTCATTACCGGCAAGACGAAATAGACGTTTGTAGAAGCAGTTTGTAGAAGCGCCCCGCATTTGAGGAAAGCCTCGGATGCGGGGCGCTTTTCCCTGCTACCATGGTGCGAACAGCAACGCGAATGACAGGCAGGAATATGAAGCTCACCATAGAATCGATGACGTACGGCACCGACGGTCTGGCACATGCCGACAACGGCAAGGCCGTCTTTGTGCAGGGCGCTGTGGCAGGCGACACCGTCGAAGCCGAGATCGTGCAGGACGGCAAGTCGTTTATGCGCGCCCGCACGACCGAGATTCTGGAGCCGAGTCCCGATCGCATTCAGCCCCCCTGCCCCTTCGTGGGCATCTGCGGCGGTTGTTCGTGGGGCAATCTATCGCGCTCCGCTCAGCTTGCCGCCAAAGAGCAAAACCTGCGCTCCACGCTCGAGCGCATTGGCAAGTTCACCCCCGAGCAGGTCAACGATCTTGTCCAGCCTATCCGCCATACCAAGGACGACTGGGGCTACCGCAATAAGATTGAGCTGGAGCCCACTCTCGTTAACGGCCGTGTTCGCCTTGGCATGCACGGCATCGACCCCAGCAAGATCGTGACCGTCGATTCGTGCCCGCTGTTCGATAAGCGTTTTCCCAAGGCGCTCAAATCGGTCGTCGGCGCGCTCAACTATCTGAGCGGCAGCCACGACCTGGGTCTGGAGCGCGTGGGCATTCGCGCTTCACGTCGCACCAAAGCACTCGAGGTCGCACTTTGGACACCCACAGGCTCCTTCCCGCGCTCACAGGTCTCACGCGTACTGGCAGACGCCGCGCACCCCACGAGCGTCGTGCGCGTCATGAGCAAGGGCGAGAAGAAGGCCCGCCGTGTCTCTAAGGTGGAGATGCTCGCCGGTGAGGGCTCGTGGACCGAGAACATCGCTGACGGCCAGATGCGCCTGTCCGCCCCATCGTTTTTCCAAGTCAATACCAAGGGCGCCGAGATTTTGATTGAGCTCGTTATGGACGCCCTCGACCCGCAGGAAGACGAGCTGGCCGTGGACCTGTACTGCGGTGCCGGTACCTTTACCCTGCCGCTCGCCCGCCGCTGCGACTTTGTTGCCGCCGTCGAAGCCTACGGTCCGGCCGTGCGCGACCTGCGCCGTAACCTGGAGATCAACAAGCTCGATAACGTCGACGTCATTGGCGGAGACGCGGTGCGCGAGTTCCCCGACCAGGATGCCGATGTCCTGGTGGTCGACCCGCCGCGCGCGGGCCTGGCGCCCGAGGCCATCGACCTCATCGCCAGCACGAGCGCTCGCGATGTCGCCTATGTGAGTTGTGATCCGGCCACCCTGGCACGCGACCTCAAGCGCTTTGTCGAGAAAGGCACCTTCTCCCCCGTCAAGATCACACCGGTCGACCTGTTCCCGCAAACCTTCCACTGCGAAACCGTCGTCCATCTCAAGCGTAACTAGACTGTTTGCCCAAGACCACGCCCGATGATTTTTCTGGGACGGGGATTAAATAATCAATTGTGCACCGAATGATTAT
>OFMH01001627.1_pt1 | contig 11665 bp, 8 predicted proteins | sample 1541761 | NCBI WGS metagenome assembly OFMH01 (sample SAMN04209249, study PRJEB22552) | human gut metagenome | biome: gut; material: feces | host: Homo sapiens | place: USA: Oklahoma
ATACCCCTGCACCTTCAGCAGCGCAAAGGTAATTGCCACCAGGTCATCACTGTATCCCAACACCGGCGTAATATCCGGCACAAAATCCAGGGGAGCGATTAAATACCCCAAAGCTCCCATAATCAACGCCTTTTCCTTCGCAGGAACCTCCGGCTTCTGCAGTACGCACCACAGCTGCACGACCTTGTACAACAGCTCGATGCCGATGTGGGCACCGTAGCGGCTGATTTTATGCAGCAGGCCTTCCTCGCTGTAGCTTCCGGAATACTTCTGCAGCTCGCCGTCATTGATTTTCTTTTTGTCAAAGTCTTTGTGTTCTGTCATTTTGCTCCACTCTTCTCCAAACCGTGGACGAATGCTTAGCGCATGTTGATGAATTGCAGGTCTACGCCGAAATCGCCGGCCTTCAGCAGCTGTATAACAGCCTGCAGGTCATCCTTTTTCGCACCGGCAACACGTACCTGGTCGTCCTGAATCTGAGCAGTTACCTTCAGCTTGGAAGCCTTGATAGCTGCCACGATTTTTTTGCCGTTCTCTTTGGAAATACCTTGTTGGATTTCCAGAGATTGGCGAACAGTACCTTTGGCAGCGGGCTCAATTTTGCCCGGAACCAGGCAACGCAGAGGAATACCGCGTTTAGCCATTTTTTGGCGCAACATATCTAAAATTGCGCCCAGCTTGTACTCGTCCTCAGCTGCAATTTTTACTTCCTTCTCACCGAGCTCGATGGAAGCATTGCTGCCGCGGAAATCATAACGTTGGTCAATCTCTTTCTTAACCTGGTTGACAGCGTTATCCATTTCCTGCATATCAACTTGGGAAACAACGTCAAAGGAACTATCTTTTGCCATTATTATTATCCTCCTAAATATAGCTAAAGTTTATCATGCCTAATTATATCAGAGAAAGCGCTTTAACGCCAGTAAAACTACCGGCAGCGGCAATTTTGCTTATTTGCCTACATTTTTACCGTGCATATAAGCATGCTCCTGGCTAAGCTCCTGCAAAAGCTGCAGGCCGCTCCAGGTGCAGTTGGTAGGCGTCAGCATAGCCTTCAGCGCCACCTGACGCAGCTTGCCCTTTTTAACAGCAGCCAACAGCCTGTCCAAATCCTGACGGCTGAAGCCGCACATGAGCAGCATTTCCTCCTGCCCTTCGTCACCGCTGTAAGCCTCACTGACAGACGCCACCTCGGGCAAGCCTGCCAGATACCCCACCGGCTGCAGCAGCTCCTCGCGCGCCACGGCGCGCAGCTGCGTGCGCAGCATCATGCAAATCAGCTTCAGCGCCTGCAGACGCTCAGGCGTAAAATTATAGGCCAAAATTATTTTTTGCATATGATTCTCCTATCTCAGGCAAACAAATCAATCTGGTTATTTTCCGGCAAATCGCCCAAAACACCCATGTCTGCCAGCTTTTCGATAACGCTCTTATTGACGCCCGAGCGCAAGCGCAAATCCTCCTGGGAGATAAACGGTCTGTTAATATCCCTTGCCGCAGCAATACTCTTGGCAGCGTTTTCACCCACACCGCCCAAGGCAGCCAAAGGCGGACGCAGGCCGTTTTCCGTAACCAGGAATTTAATCGGGTCCGACTTGTATAAATCCATCTTATCAAAGCTAAGACCGCGCTCCAGCATCTCATTGACAAGCTCCAGATAAGTAACCGTTGTTTTATCCAGAGGCGAAGCCTTGAAGCCCTGCTGGTAAACATTCTTGATGAAATTCTTCACATAGCTCTTGCCCTTGGAAACATGGGTATAGTCAAAATCCTTGGCACGTACCGTAAAGTACGCTGCATAAAACTCCTTCGGGTAATGCACCTTGCAATAAGCAATGCGGTATGCCATCAGAACGTACGCAACAGCGTGCGCCTTCGGGAACAAATACTGTACCTTTTCGCAGGACTTGATATACCATTCAGGAATATTTACCGCGCGCATAGCCTCGAGCATCTTCGGCTCCAGACCTTTTTTCGCCGCCTTGCCCTTACGCACGTGCTCCATCGTCTTAAACGCCAGACTGGGCTCCACGCCCTTGGAAATAAGGTGCGTCATAACGTCGTCACGCGTGGAGATAGTTTCAGCAACAGGCTTGCCTTCCTTAATCAAATCCTGCGCATTGTTCAGCCATACGTCCGTACCGTGTGAATAACCGGATACACGCACAACCTCACTGAATTTCTTCGGCTGTACGTCGCTAATCATCTGGCGTACAAACTTAGTGCCACATTCCGGGATACCGAAGGTGCCGACGGCACTGTCAATCTGCTCCGGCGTAACGCCAAGCGAAGATGTATCCTGGAAGATACGCATCGTTGCCTCATCGCCCACAGGAATCTTCTTGGGATCAAAGTTAGGATCCACATCCTCCTGCAGATATTTTTCCAGCATCTTCAGAACCATCGGATCATCGTGGCCCAGAATATCCAGCTTAACCAGACGGTCATTGATACTGTGATAATCGTAGTGAGTAGTAATCGTAGTGCCATCCTTATCATCGGCAGGACGGTTCATCGGCGTAATATAATGGATATCCATATTACGCGGCACAACCATAATGCCACCGGGATGCTGGCCCGTAGTGCGCTTGATGCCGGCAAAGCCTTCAACCAGCGCAGCCACGTGCGCCGGATGCACATGCAGATTCTTGCTCTCGTAATATTTTCTGATAAAGCCTATCGCCGTTTTATTGGCAATAGTCGCAATCGTACCGGCGCGGCAAACGTTATCGCGACCGAAAAGCTCCTCGGTGTACTTGTGCGCTACGCTCTGGTCAGACATTGCGGACGGATCATCTGGATCAATACCGCCGGAGAAGTTCAAATCAATATCAGGAACCTTGTCGCCATGGAAGCCAAGGAAAACCGCGAACGGGATATCATGACCGTCGCGCAGCATCCTCGTACCGCATTCGGGACAATCCTTCGGCGGCAGGTCAAAGCCGCTGTCTACCTCATTGTTCATAAAGAATTCGCTGTGACGGCAATGCGGACAACGGTAATGCGGCTTCAGCGCATTAACCTCGGTAATATCCAGCATCGTAGCAACAAAGGACGAGCCTACGCTGCCACGCGAGCCTACCAAGTAACCGCGGTCGATAGAATGCTTAACCAGCTTATGCGCAATGTAATACAATACGGAGAAGCCGTGGCCGATAATAGCATCCAGCTCCATCTTTAAGCGGTCCTCAACAATCTGCGGCAGCTTTTCGCCGTACCATTCATGCGCCTTGGCATAGGACAAATCACGCACGGCATCTTCCGCACCGGGAATAGAAGGTGAATACAGCTGATCGCGGTCGGGAACAGGCTTAATACGTTCAATCATATCCGCAATCTTATTGGTATTCGTAACAACAACCTCGTAGGCTGCCTCCTCGCCCAAATAAGAGAACTCCTCGAGCATCTCCTCCGTAGTATGCAGATACAAAGGCGGCTGCAAATCCGCATCCTTGTAGCCTTGACCGGCCTGCAGAATCGCACGCAGCTGTGCATCCTCCGGATTAAGGAAATGCACGTCGCAGGTTGCCACAGTCAGCTTGCCCAAGCGCTTACCCAGCTCATAGATTTTGCGGTTATGCTCGCGCAAATCCTCTTCGGTGCAATAGTTTTCACGCACCAGGAACTGGTTATTGCCCGTAGGCTGGATTTCCAGATAATCATAGAAGCCGGCGATTTCCTCCAGCTCCTCATCGCTCGCACCTAAGCGCACCGCACGATAAAGCTCGCCCGCCTCGCAGGCCGAGCCCAAAATCAGGCCCTCGCGATGCTCCTCGATAACGGCGCGTGGCAGCAGCGGACGTTTATTCAGATAACGCAAGTGGCTGATAGTAACGAGCTGGTACAGATTACGCAGACCAACCTCATTCTTCGCCAGAATAATAATATGATGGCTGCTGATTTTGCTTTTGCCCTTAGTCGCAGCATCGGGATTTTCCGTATCAACAGCATCGTCCTTCGTCTTGCGGTCGCTGATAAGATAGCCCTCCATGCCGAAAATCAGCTTCAGGTCACTGCCCTCCGCCGCATCAAAGCAGAACGGAAAGGCCTGCACTACGCCATGGTCGGTAATCGCCAAAGCCTTGTGACCCCAACGGATAGCCTGCTTTACAAGGCCCTCCATCGGCGTCAGGCCATCAAGCTTACTCATCTTCGTATGGCAATGCAGCTCAACCCTCTTGACCTCAGCATTATCCATGCGCTCCTCCTTGGCATCGAGCTTCATAATGCCGCGAGGCACCATGCACATCTCGTCAAAGGCAAAGCGGTCGGGGGCAACATCACCCTGCAGACGCAGGCGCATACCGGGCTTCAGCAGATTTTTAAACTCGTTGCATTCCTTGCGCGGGTCGCCGCCGTCACGCTTGTCAAAGCGTAGCTTAACGAAAATACCGCCGGTATCATCGCTCACGTTAAAGGTCAGGACAATGGAGCCAACGCGCGTTTCCTTATCAATAAAGGTCTGCAACGCACCGTCCTTATCCAAGCTTTTGACAAAGGTACCTTCGATAACAACGTTGCGCTCTTCCTCTGTAACAGTATCAAGCTTACGTGGTGTACCCTTGATTTTTTTGCCCCACAGCTGGCCGTCAGCCTTCTTTTCTCCGTATAAGGCTGCCATCGCCTGCAGATAATCCGGGTCCTCCTCCGGATTGTTATAGGACGTTTCACATGGAGGCTCCGGCGGCAGAGTTTCGCCGATTTCAATATCAGGCGGCTCGGGAGGTAAAGGAATTTCCTCCGGCAGCGGCTCGCCCGTGCAGTCGGTAATCTCTACCTCTGCCTGCGGCTCGCGTTGCATCACCTGGCATTTGGAGCCATCGCCGTCGCAAATCATATCTACGCTTTGCAAAGAAAAAGCGGCTGCAAGCTGCTGCGCCGCCTTCTGCAGCAAGCCGCCGGTAAGATGGGCGGCACAGCTGAAGTGCACCTCCCACTGACAGGCAGACTCGTCTACACAAATCTGATTGATATGCATCAGCTTCAGCTGCATCAATTCCACCGGAGAAAAGGTCAGCGAAGCCAAAAAACTATAAAATTTTTCTTCATCAGGAATCAGGCAATATTTTTTATTCACATTAAATCCTTTCCTAATAATGACGGGAGAAGTTGTTGGTAGAATTGGATAACAACGTAGATGGCGTGCTATAGGTTATCTCATGTTTTCGACCCCGACAACACCCTCTATCCCCTGCAACCCTCTTACCAAATCTCCGCCATCGGGCGCAGTTTTGCCAAGCTTCAGAAAGACCTCCAGCACCAGACGATTCTTTTCCTTATCGCGCTTTACGTTCAGCGATTTTACCTGTACGCCGTTAAGGGACAGATAACCGGTAACATCGGTGATGGCACCGGAGCGATTGGTAGTAATGATGCGGACAAACTGGCGGTCGCTGCGGCTGTTGGCAGCAAAGCGCTTTTCCCAGGTATGAAAGGTAACCAAAGTTATCATGGTGATAATGGTTGCCACACTACTGAGGAAGTACATACCGCTGCCGGCAGCAAGACCGATTGCGGAAACCATCCACAAGCTGGCAGCAGTTGTCAGACCGCGAATAGTTAAACCCTCGTGCAGAATGGTGCCTGCACCGAGAAAGCCTATGCCGCTGACAACCTGGGCTGCAATACGCGCCGAGTCACGGCGTTGGCCGATATCCTCCTCCAGCTTGGCAGTCTGAGGATAGACATCATCAAAGCCGTAAAGCGAAACGAGCATAAACAGCGCCGAGCCCACGCACACAAGAATATGTGTACGGAAACCGGCAGGACGGTCGCCACTGCCTCTTTCTATACCGACAATACCGCCGAGAATTGCAGCAACAACCAGCCTGATAACCATAACAACCTCTTTGTTATGCAAAAAAGAAGTATTAATCAAATCCATGCCAGTATCACCTCACAGCTTCCGTTCCCTCTGCCTGCGCCGGGCGCAGACATGGGAACTGACTTATTTTTACAGCTTTTGCAGCATCTCCTTGATAGCAGCGATATAGTCACTATCCAACGGCAGCATGCTTACTTCGCCGGTCTTACGAACTTTTACTTCCAGCTCGCCGGTCTGCAGAGTCTTAGGACCTACAACTACGCGCAGCGGATAGCCGATTAAATCTGCGTCCTTGAATTTTACGCCCGGACGCTCCTTGCGGTCGTCTATAACAACCTCAACACCTGCCTTGTGCAGCTCGTTATAGATTTCCTCAGCCTTAGCGAAGGATGCTTCATCCTTTACGTTTACAGGTACAACAAGCACTTCATACGGAGCGATAGCAACAGGCCAGATCATGCCGTCAGCATCATGGCTCTGTTCAACGCAGGCAGCCATAGTACGGCCAACACCAATACCGTAGCAGCCCATTACCATCGGCTGCTCTTTGCCGTTTTCATCCAGATAAGTGCATTTCATAGCTGCGCTGTATTTGGTGTGCAGCTTGAATACCTGACCAGCCTCAATGCCGCGAGCCTTAGCAATCGGAGCACCGCAGTGCGGGCAGGGGTCGCCTTCAGCCATCAGACGGATATCGGCAACGTAGGTCGGAGTGAAATCACGGCCCGGGTTAGCGTTGATGTAGTGGAAGCCTTCATGGTTAGCACCACAGCAAACATTGTGCATATTCATAACGGTTGCATCGCAAACGATAATAATCTTTTCGGGATCAAGGCCAACGGGACCCATGTAGCCGCCTACAGTGCCGGCCTTAGCCAGCAGCTCAGCCTCTGCCATTTCCAGCTCAACTGCGCCTACGGTGTTTTGTACTTTTGTTTCGTTAACCTCGTGGTCACCGCGAACGAAGCACAGTACCAGGCCTTTTTCGCATTGGTATGCAACAGCCTTAATGGATTTTTCTACAGGAGCGTTGAGGAAAGCACTTACGTCATCAATAGTCTTGCAATGCGGTGTTTCTACCTCAGTCAGCGGCTGCATTTCTTCTGCCGGAGCCTCTATCGGATACAGCTCTGCCTTTTCGATATCGGCAGCGTAATCGCATTTGGTGCAGTAAGTAATTTCTGCTTCACCGCTGTCTGCCAGCACCATGAACTCATGGCTGCCGGTACCGCCGATAGCACCGCTGTCTGCTTCTACCGGACGGAAGTTCAGACCGCAACGGGTAAAGATTCTGTCATAAGCATCATACATAGCCTTATAGGTAACGTCCAGGCCTGCTTCATCACGGTCGAAGGAATAGCCATCCTTCATGATGAAGTCACGGCTGCGCATCAGGCCGAAGCGCGGACGGCGTTCGTCACGGAATTTGTCCTGAATCTGATACAAGTTCAGCGGCAGCTGACGATAGGAACGCACATCGTTCTTAACCAGGGTAGTAACCATTTCCTCATGGGTAGGACCAAGGCAGTATTCATGGCCGTGACGGTCCTTCAAGCGTACCATTTCTGCGCCGTAAGCGTCCCAACGGCCGCTTTCCTTCCAGATTTCTGCCGGCTGCATAATCGGCATCATGATTTCCTGACAGCCCGCATGGTCCATCTCTTCGCGGATAATATTTTCGATTTTTTTAATAACACGCCAAGCCAGCGGCAGATAGGTGTACATGCCATTGGTGGATTTACGCATAAAACCGGCACGCAGCAGCAGCTGATGGCTCGGGATTTCAGCCTCGGACGGAACCTCACGCAGAGTGGGTGCATACATTTTAGAAACTTTCATTAACGGGATACCTTCCTCTCAAGTAAAATTTTATCTATTTCAGCAAAAAGCTCGCTTACAAGCTGCTCTTCGGGAACCTTCCGCAGGATTTCACCCTTGCGGAAAACAAGTCCCTCGCCGATGCCGCCGGCAATGCCGACGTCAGCCTCACGTGCTTCACCGGGTCCGTTGACCACGCAGCCCATAACGGCAACCGTAATGGGTTCTTCAATATCTGCCAGACGGCGTTCAACCTCCAGCGCCAGCTTTTCCAGACTGATGCGGGTGCGACCGCAGGTAGGACAGCTGATTAACGTCGGTCCGTGCTCACGCAGACCAAGGGATTTCAGGATGTCATAGGCCACACGCACTTCATTAACCGGGTCACCGGTCAGAGAAACACGGATAGTATCGCCGATGCCCTCGGCAAGCAGCGTACCGATGCCTACGGCGGATTTGATAATACCGCTGTTGACAGTGCCTGCCTCCGTAATGCCGACATGCAGCGGATAATCACACTGCGCTGCCATCAGACGATAAGCCTCCAGTGTCAGCGGCACATCATGCGCTTTGAGCGAAATCTTAATGTTGCGGTAATCCATCGCTTCGAGAATGCGAACGTGGCGCCAAGCCGCCTCCACAAGAGCCTCCGCGGTGGGATGACCGTATTTTTCCAGCAAATCCTTCGGCAGGGAGCCGGCGTTGACACCGATGCGGATAGGAATGTTGCGTTCCTTCGCTGCTTCTACCACAGCGCGCACCTTCTCTTCGCCGCCGATATTACCGGGGTTTAAGCGCAGGCCGTCAACGCCTGCTTCAATCGCTGCCAAAGCCAGCTTATAATCAAAATGAATATCAGCAATGACAGGAATCGGACTTTCCTTACAAATAGTTTTCAGGCCCTCCGCCGCTGCCATATCAGGCACAGCACAGCGGATAATATCGCAGCCTGCATCTGCCAGACGCTGAATCTGCTCCAAGGTTGCAGCAGCATCGTCTGTATGTGTGTTAGTCATAGACTGAACAGCAATCGGAGCATCGCCGCCCACAGCCACGCTGCCTACGTGCAGCTGGCGGGTTTTTCTACGTTCTATCACTTTCGTTCACCTCTTAACGTGTTATATCCTTAAAGGTGGAAAATACTGTCAGCGCTAAAATCAGCGCAATACCAACCATCTGGATGTTAGTCATAGCCTTACTGCCGAGCGGTTTACCGCGCAGACCTTCCAACAGCAGCAGTACAAAATGTCCGCCGTCCAGTGCCGGCAGCGGCAGCAGGTTGATAACCCCCAGGTTGATGCTCAAAAAAGCAACAAAGGTAATCAACGGCAGCATGCCCTTTTCCGCCACCTGACCTGCCATCTGTGCTACACCGATAGGACCGGCCACCTCAGCCGGAGCCTTACCGGAAACAATCTTGTACAGGCCGTTCAGCATAGAAACGATAATATTTTTGGTATATACGCAACCTTCTTTAATTGAGCCGAAAAAGCCCAGGCTTACCTTGTTGAACTTAGGACTGATGCCGATTAAAGGACGGCCGGCCTCCCTGTCATACACAGGAGTCATGGTGTAGCTTTTTACAGCTCCCTTACTTTCTGCAGTCAGCGTTACCGGATTAGTTCCGCTCGCACGCAAATTGGTAACAACCTCCGTCCAGGTAGCGACAGGCTTATTGTTAATCGTCAGAATGCGGTCGCCGTTACGCAAGCCAGCTCTTTCCGCAGCCATACCGTCTACAACAGTGCCCAGGATTGGTTCGTTCACCAGCTCCTGTCTGCCCTCCAGCATAAAAATGCCGCTGAACAGAATAATAGGCAAAAGGAAATTCATCAGCGCACCTGCCAGAATAACCAGCATTCTGGACGGTATCGGCTTAGATTTAAAGGTTCCCGGTTCAGGCGGATCATCGGGATCCATACCTGCGATTTTATTATAGCCACCCAACGGAATAGCCCGCAGGCTGTACAGAGTATCGCCGTCCTTTTGCTGATACAGCTTAGGACCAAAGCCGATGGCAAATTCATCAACACGCATACCTGTGAGCTTCGCCGTAATAAAATGACCGAATTCGTGTACCGTAACCAGCACACCAAAAACAAAAACAGCGGCTAATAGTGTTAGCATTTTACCTCCTTACGATAGTCGGCAAGCTTTGCCGGCCTTCAGTCTATAATTTAGCAATAACCCCTTTGGCAGCAGCACGCGCCCAGGCATCCGTTGCTTCAATATCCTCCAGCTGCGGACGCAGAACATTGTTATGCTGCGCTGTAACCGTAGCAGTGATATAAGGGATATCCAGATATTTAATTTTGCCTGCCAAAAAGGCATATACAGCCTCCTCGTTGGCAGCATTAAAGGCACAGGGCAGAGTGCCACCTGCCTTACCGCAGTCAATAGCAATCTTCAAGGAAGGAAATGCTTCTAAATCAGGTGCTTCAAAGGTAAGGTTACCCGCAGCAACAAGATCAAGCTGTTCAAAGCTGTAATTATAGCGCTCCGGCCAGCTCAAAGCGAACTGAATCGGCAAACGCATATCAGGCACACCCAGTTGGGCAATCACACTGCCGTCGCAAAATTCTACCAGACTGTGTACAATGCTCTGCGGATGTACAACAACCGCAATTTTATCATAGGGCATATCAAACAGCCAATGTGCCTCCATAACCTCCAGGCCCTTGTTGGCCAGTGTAGAGGAATCAAGCGTTACCTTCTGCCCCATGCTCCAGTTTGGGTGATTGAGGCATTGCGCCAAAGTTACATTTTCCAGCTCACTGCGTTTTTTACCGCGGAAGGGACCGCCGCTCGCCGTAATAATCAGGCGTTTGACTTCCTTTTCCGTACCGCCGCGCAAAGATTGGAAAATAGCGCTGTGCTCACTGTCCACAGGAGTCAAGCTTACGCCGTGCTTACGCACAGCCTCCATAACAATGCTGCCGGCAGCAACAAGCGTTTCCTTATTCGCCAGCGCAATGTTCTTGCCGCAGGCAATAGCAGCCAACGTCGGGCGCAGGCCGGCATAGCCTACCATAGAACCAAGCACCGTATCCGCTCCCTCGTAGGTAGCGGCAGCCAGAAGGCCTTCCTCCCCGGCTAAGATTTCCGTCTTGCCGTGATAGCGGTCAGCCAAGCGCTTAGCAGCGTCCTTATCCGTCAAAACGGCAATATCAGGCTCAAACTGCTTAATCTGCTGCTCTAAAAGCTCATCGCTTTTATGCGCAGCCAACGCGCGTACCTTCAGCTTTTCAGGATTGGCAGCAGCAACCTCCAAGGTCTGATGACCGATAGATCCTGTACTGCCCAAAATAGAAATATTCTTCATTTGCTATCCTCTATTCTTGAAACATAGATAAAGCGCTGATAATCATCAGCAGATAATACACAACCGGTGCCGTAAACAGCAGGCTGTCGAAACGATCCAGCACACCGCCGTGACCAGGGAAAATCTTACCGGAATCCTTGATATCAAAGCTGCGTTTGACAATGGATTCAATCAAATCGCCAACCGGAGCAAAAATTGCCACCGCCAGCGCCACTGCCACAGCATGCCACAAAGCAATACCAAGGCAGATAATGCACAGAAACAGTACGGTCACAAAGCAGCCGACAAAGCCGCAGACCGCGCCCTCAAAGGATTTCTTCGGGCTGACGCTGCAGAACGGAGTCTTGCCGAAGGCACGGCCGAAGAAATAAGCAAAGGTATCGCTTGCCCAGGTGCCCAAAAGCACAATCCACAGGCAGATTTCGCCGTACTCAAATACGCGGAAGCCCAAATCGATATGCGGACCACCGTCAAAGGAGCGTAACAAAATAATGTGCGCAAACAAAAGACCGCAGTACAGCATGCCCCAGGCAGTAAGCGCACTGTTTTCTGCCCAATGCTGCTCGCCTCTGTTGCAATGCAGCCACAGGCCTTCAATCGTGCTGAAAATGAAGAACAGCGCTGTGAGCATCACAATAAATGCCAGCGTATAAACGCCCTCCAGCTCAAAATAATAGCCTGCACCGGCAACCAGCACCATC
>OFMH01001642.1_pt1 | contig 11610 bp, 10 predicted proteins | sample 1541761 | NCBI WGS metagenome assembly OFMH01 (sample SAMN04209249, study PRJEB22552) | human gut metagenome | biome: gut; material: feces | host: Homo sapiens | place: USA: Oklahoma
AGCAGGAATACCAGTGGCATTCCTGCTTGCAAATCTTCTATATATAATAGGAAGAAACACGTTCCTGCGTCATCTCTTATTCTTCTGTTTCACTTTGTTCTGTCTGTACAGGCTTCTCATCTGCTATAATGTCAGAATAATCAAACAGCGTCACTTTTGTCACATCATCTCTGACAATATCAGGCGCATCGCCCTGTTTTTTTGCAATCTCAGCAATCTGTGCTGCTGACCACGCCGGAATCACCATACGTTTAATCTCTTCCGGCTCTTCATCTTCCGACGCTTCAACAGGTTGTCTTTCAGAAGCAGTCATCATCTGTCTCAGCTGCTCTTTAACCTGTGGCACGATCATTTCTGTTTTTCCGGAAACAGGCCCCCTGGACATTATTTCTTCCGGTTTGATCTGTTCTTCCGACTCTTCTGTTTTCATCGGTTCATCCGCAGTAGCTGCCGCAATTTCTTTTTTCAGAAGTTCATGTGCTTCGCTTGTTGCCGTCTGGACTGTTGTCGGCTGTTTGGGCTGTTCATGCTTCTCTGATTCCAGATCATCTTCATAGATTTCATCTACAAATCCACCTGTTTTAATTTTCTTTCTTTCAGGTGCTTTTCCCTTTTTGCGGGCTCTTTCTTCTTTCTTTATCTGTCGCTCTTCATCTTTATAACGTTTTTCTCTTGCCTTCTCTTCTCTCTTAAGTTCCTTTTTACTCTTCACATATCCCGGTTCTGTATCCACATCATCATAATCATCCTGTGGCTCTTTCTTCAAAAGTTCCGCAACTATGTAAAGAATTACAAGAAAAAGGACAGCCAGTCCGATAATAATAAGTCCCTCTATACTCTGTGTCGCAATCAAGAGGTATCCTACATATCCAATAGTAACAACAACTTCAGGAATATAATCTTTCACTTCAACAGTAATCGGTTCTGCATCTTTATCCGTGGCATCGACTACTTTAAAGATATTATTTTTTTTGTCCATCTCTGTGATCATGTAACGATATGTCTTTGAATCACTCTGATACAAAATAGAGTCCCCTACAGCTGCATCTGCAGTCTTCGTCGGTATCGCATAAGTTACAGATCCTTCCGGCAGGTTTGTTTCCTTCCCGGAGTCATCTGTGATTTCCGTTGTAACTCCAAAGAAAGGCGGAGCTGCCAGTCCGACAACGCAGACAATGGTGCATATCACTATGAAATGTACAATAAATTTCAAAAATTTTGACATTGGTTACACTCCTCATTTTTATTCTCGCACAGTAACCTCCGGTAGCCCACAGGACAGGAAACTATCAGACAGTTACGCTTCACTCATTATAACCTGTTTTATTCTCATGGTCAACTTATAATCGCCCAATTACGGCAAAACACACCCGGAAAGCGGTCTTCCATTCCGGATGTGTCCATACCCCTGACTGTTCTTGCTCTCACAGTTACAGGTCAAAATCTGATAAAAATCCCGATCACTGATTACTCAAATACTGCTCAATGCCTGCCATGGCAGCCTCTTCATCTTCACCATTTGCAGATAAAGTGATTTCTTCCCCTGCATCAAGCCCAAGCGTCATCATACCCATAATGCTCTTTGCATTCACGCGCTTCTTTCCAATCTCTACATAAATCTCACTGTTGAACTGACTAGCCACCTGTACCAACTGTGCCACCGGACGCGCTTCCAGACCTGTGGATAAATTGATGGTGATTGGTTTTTTGATCATAATAATTCTCCTCCTTGTTTCTCCCGCAGTTCGTCAGCCATTGCACTCAGCTTTCTCAGTCTGTGATTGACTCCCGATTTGCCCACCTGCGGGCTTAACATCATTCCTAATTCTTTTAGTGTAGCTTCCGGATACTGCATCCGAAGTTCAGCAACCTGTGCAAGTCCTTCATTAAGCTGCTCAAATCCTATTTTCTGCCGGACCAGCTTAATATCCTCCATCTGCTTGACGGCTGCATTTACGGTTTTATTAATATTCGCAGTTTCACAGTTTACTTTTCTGTTTACTGAATTTCTCATTTCCTTCAGTATGCGGATGTTCTCCAGGTCCATCAATGCCACATTAGCTTCCATAACAGCAAGCATGTCAACAATCTGCGCACCTTCTTTCACATAGACCACATGTGATTTCTTACGCTGTACGATTTTGGCATCTACCGAAAAACTGCGGATGATCGTCTGTAGCTGCTCTGCTCTTTTTGCATCAGAACATACAATCTCAAAATGATACCCCTTCTCAGGATCACTGATTGAACCGGATGCTAAAAAAGCTCCCCTGATAAACGCCCGTTTGCAGCAATTCTGCTGTACCACCAGCATATCCGACAATACAAGCGTACCCTGGTCGATACTGTTCGTGACAAGCCGCAGTGCCTGAAAAATTACCTGGATCTCTTCGGGATCAGTTATTTCTATTGTATATACCTTCACCCGTTTCAAGTGACTGTTCTCACGTACAAATATCTTTGTTTCTATATTAAATGTTTTTTGCAATAATGTAAAGCACTTTCTTGCAACTGCTTCATTTTCCGTCTGGATTTTCAGTTTACTGTCCCCTGAAAAACATTCCATTTTCCCACAGGAACATAAAATCGCAGCCAGTTCTGCCATTTTGCAATGTCTGGCCAATCCAATCTGTCTGGAAAGTTCTTCCTTCACCATCCCTGAAAAAGACATCTCTCCTTTATCATCCTTCCTGTTTTCTGACCAGTCGGTCTTTCTGTGCATCTCTGTGTTCCAGCCTGAATCCGTATTTTGTATTTCCAGACAATCTGGAATAAAGTTCTCTTGCCAGCGTGACGGAACGATGCTTGCCGCCTGTACATCCAATTGCGATCACCAGATTTGTCTTTCCCTCTTTCACATAATTCGGAATAAGGAAATTGATCATATCTTCCAGTTTATCCGCAAATGTCCTGGCTATATCACAATCCATTACATAATTAAAAACCCTGTCATCCAGCCCTGTCAGCGGTCTGAGTTCGTCCACATAGTATGGATTCGGCAGGAAACGCACGTCAAACACGAGATCCGCATCTGCCGGTATTCCATATTTAAATCCAAATGACAGTACAGAAATCATCATATTGCAGAAATCCTGATTATCTACAAATATCCTGTCGATCTCCTGTTTCAGTTCTCTTGTCAGAAGATTGCTGGTATCAATGATATAATCCGCACGCTCTTTCAGAAAACGCATCTTCTCTCTTTCCATCCGGATTCCATCATCCACTCTTCCCCCCATTGCAAGAGGATGACTTCTGCGGGTTTCTTTATAACGTTTGACCAGAACACTGTCCTGCGCATCCAGAAACAGGATTTCAAAATCATACCCTGCCTTTTTCATTCTGTCCAGTACAATCTCCAGCTCATCCAGAGAACGCCCGCTTCTTGCATCGATCCCCAGTGCAACATTCTGCACATCTTCTCCATGTATCTCAGGCATCAGTGATGCAAATTTCTCCAGTAAAGGGATCGGCAGATTGTCTACACAAAAATACTTCGCATCCTCCAACATTTTCAATGCAGATGTTTTTCCTGCTCCCGATACTCCTGTAACTATTACAAAACGCATTTTCTATCTCCCGTCACTTCTTAATCTCATCTGTTGCTCATTGGTCTTTGGTCTTTGGTCACAGTACTTTTTCGATTCAGTCAGATCAAAATTTCCCAAGAAATTTCACTTCCGGTTCAAGAGTTACGCCAAACTGTTCTTTTACTTTATCCTGTACATCTCTGATCAGTCTGCACACATCTGCTGCAGTTGCATTATCTTTATTGATCACAAACCCACAGTGCTTCTCGGAAACCTGTGCACCGCCTGTCTGGTATCCTCTCAGCCCTGCATCCATGATCAGCTTTCCGGCAAAATACCCTTCAGGACGTTTGAATGTGCTTCCCGCACTTGGAAATTCAAGAGGCTGTTTGCTTACTCTCTGTTCTGTCAGTTCTTTCATTCTTGCTTTTATGGCTTCCTGATTCCCCTGTTCAAGAACGATCACTGCACTCAACACCAGATATCCTTTTGTTTTCACAAGACTTGTGCGATATCCCATTTCCAGCTTCTCTGCCGGAAGTACGAGAATTTCTCCTGCAGCTGTCATAACAGTTACTTCTTTCAGCACATCTTTCATTTCACCGCCATAGGCACCTGCATTCATGACAACTGCACCGCCTAATGTGCCGGGAATTCCTCCGGCGAACTCAAATCCTGTCAGCGACGCATTTTTGGCTGCCGCCGCGATCTGTGACAGCAGAGCTCCTGCTGTTGCATGGATTTCATTTCCTTTTACTGTAATATCACCATAATTTCTGTAAAGCTGAATAATGACACCCCTGTATCCTTCATCGCTTACCAGAAGATTACTTCCATTTCCAAGAATGAAATATGGCAGTTCTTCATTTTTGCATATCTTCAGAATCCCGCTCAGTTCTTCCTCAGAAGACGGAAGCAAAAAGTAATCTGCCGGACCGCCAATCCGAAATGTGGTATGACGTTTCATGGGTTCAGCCACTTTTACTTTCTCTTCTCCCAGCAGATCATTAAATTTCTCTATTATATTCTGATTCACAGATTTCATTCCTCAATCTTTCTATATTTATTATAATTTATTATGTTTCTTTTGACGTTTTCATTCTGTCGAATTTTCCGATCAGTTCCTAGTACATCGTTTCGTAAATAACTATACCAATCGCGTAGGATGCGGATTCGAGTGTGCTGGTATAAAAACGCAGGCGTAGCGGGCTACGCTGAGGCTTTTAGACCTGTGCAATCGGATTCGCAGACAAGTGAGTGGTATAGTTATTTCGAAAACGATGTACTAGTAATTGGAATTCAGCCCTGCAGTACCTTGTCTAAGATGTCGGCAAATGGTTCCATGGCATTTTTTACTTCCTGAACAGTGTTGGTCTGGGCTCCGGCTTCCAGAAGAAGGGAGCGGGGACGGAGGTGGAGATTGTAACGGTAACCTGCAAGGTAAATTCCCCGGTAAAATTGAGGATAGTATTGGGCTGCCTGATATTCCAGCTGGAAGGAAAATGCCAGGTTTTGCTGTATGTAGGGATTTGGCAGATAGTCCAGGGAACCTTTGGATGTCGTATAACTCAGTCCATTGTAAAAAAGGATCTGGGCTGTGGGTTTTCCATTGATTTCTGTTACAAGATGGCGGTCTTCGGGGATGCCGTCCCGGTGTAGGTCTATGATCACCTGGATATCCGGGTTTTCCTGAAGATAAGGTTCCAGATAATCGCGGGCATAATCGTAAGCGGCGCTGCGGTCCAGTTCACCTCCTGCCATGTCGAACTGCTCTTTGAGATGGACTACCTGATAACTGTAGTTTTCTGTGAGAAGCTGTGTCAGATAATCTCCTACTCCTACAATCGTGTCGGATTCTTCTCCTTCTCTGGAATCTGCGAAGGTTTCCTGAGAATGGCTGTGATAGATCAGGATCTGAGGAGTATCGGTTTCTTTGGTGATTTTTAAGTCCTGTTTCAGAAAATCTTCGGCATTGATCTGTACGGCATCTGCTTCTGTGTTGGAATCTACGATATAGAATTGTCCCAGAAGATAATTATAATCTGCCAGTTTTTCGGGGGACAGGTCAATCATTGGATGAGGAACTGCAGCAGCAATGGTTTCTGTGCTGTTCTGAATATTTTGGTCATTCTGCGCTGCTGACTCTTGCGGCTTCTGTGATTTGTCCGTTTCATGATTTTCCGGTGACGCAGTTATCTTTTTCGGTTTAGGTGTCTTGTCTGATTTTTTTGAAGTTTGTTCTGATTCTGATATTTTCGCTGACTCTGATATTTTCGCTGATTTTACTATTTTCGAAGGAATTGCTGTTTCTTTCGGTACCGGTGTAGATTCTGGTGTCTGTAATTCTTCAGATTCGTTTTTTTCTGCCAGCAATTGTTCGGACTGTGCACGCTCTCCCAGATATTTTCCGTTTTCTCCTGCTATTTTTTTATAGGTTTCAAGATCTTCACAGGAACTCGTATGAGCTCTTTTTTCCAGAAAGCGGTACAGAGGCAGATGCCTGTACACATTTTCTCCTGTAAAAAATGTCCCCGGCAATACTGCCAGAGTGGCAAAAAAGCACATGCTAAGCAGAATGCAGAACGCTTTCTGAACGTTTGTCACATGGATCACCTCTTGACTTATCCTATGTCCATGTTTTCCCATTTATACCCTGTTCACACTGACGGAACAATTTTCCGGTCAGCCGCCTATTTCCTCAAACGCCATGTTCAGTCCTTCTGAGATTGTGAAGCTCAGGTATTTTACTGTCTCATCCACATCTTTGGGAGTTACAAACATGGTGTGAAGATGAGGAGATATCATTTCTTCCAGAAATTCTTTCTGTTCTGCCTCTTCCAGAGCTTCCAGAAGGTGTGCCATGGAATCATGGACGATAGTTGCCGCATCTACTACGGTGGGTACTCCGATCCCGATCACTTTTACCTGCAGATTTTCTTCTGTAAGCCCCACTCTGTGATTGCCTACACCGGAACCCGGGTTGATTCCTGTATCTGTGATCTGAATTGTACGGTTCAGGCGTCTGGTGCTTCTTGCTGCCAGCGCATCAATGGCAATCACTATGTCCGGCTTTGTCTCTGCCACGATTCCCTGTATGATTTCAGATGTCTCCATCCCTGTCTGCGCCATTACTCCCGGGATAATTCCGCTGATACGGTGCATTTTTTCTTTTCCAAGACTCTGCAGGCCATACTCTCTTATCATATGTCTCGTTATATGAAGATTTTCTACCACATGAGGCCCCAGGGAATCGGCTGTGATTGCTGAATTTCCCAGACCTACTACCAGAATGGACTGCTCACGTTCCAGATTGATCATATTCTGTAAATGACGGGCAATTTCCAGGGAAATTTCTCTGTGATAATCCTCATCATGTACAGAAAGCCCCGGAGCTTCTATTGTAATATAGCTTCCCTGAGGCCGTCCCATTGTCCGGGCACCGTTTTCTGTGGTGATCTTTACCACAGTGGTACGGATATCTTTCTCTTCATTATAATCTTCGTGGATTTCCACCCCCCGGACTTCTACTTTTTTTTCTGTAAACCGTTCGGTTGTCTCCAGTGCCAGGTCTGTTCTTATTCCGTAATTATCCAGCATCTCTTTTCCCTCCGTACTTCATTCAATATTTGTTACTGTTTACTCCGTTCTTATAACAACTTTTTATATCTATTTTTAGCTTTTTTTATGGAAATATGTATTGACAAGAAAAGCTATTTGAGATAATATATATAAGCATGTTCATAGGAGCGCCCGTGTCTGTTTCTATGACAGGAGTATAATAATATTTTACCGAATTAAATTGGAGGTGTACGAATTGGCTAACATTAAATCTGCTAAGAAAAGAATTTTAGTAAACAGAACTAAAGCAGCAAGAAACAAAGCAATCAAATCTGCAGTTAAAACTTCTATGAAGAAAGTTGAAGCAGCAGTAGCAAATAAAGATAAGGCAGCTGCAGAAGTAGCATTAAAGGATGCTGTTTCCACAATCAGCAAAGCTACATCCAAAGGTGTTTATCATAAAAACAACTGTGCAAGAAAAGTTGCCCGTTTAGCTAAAGCTGTTAACAGCATTAACTAATTATAAATTGAATTTTTAATTATAAGCTTATGATTAAAAAGGACAGCCATCACCGTCATGTGGCTGTCTTTTTTTGTTATTATCTTTTGTAACTGCCAGAATATCCGGCAGTTACCGTTTTTCCTATTTTACTTTACTACTGTACTTAATGATCAGTAATTCTACGCTCAGCTTATCTTCCAGTCGTCCTGTTTTTACTGATTCTTCCGCATCCACAAAATCTTTTACTGCCTGTTCCAGTTCAGATATGGTGTAAGCTCTGGCACATGTTGTAATGTTTCTCACAACAAATCCGGGAACTCCCAGTTTCGAAGCTATTTCTGTCTGTGCAAGTCCTGCTGCTGCAAACTGTTTTGCCAACAGCAGCTGGCGATACTGCTTCGCAAGAAGAAACAGGATTCTCATCGGCGGTTCTTTCAATGTCAGCAGATCATAATAAAGTTCCAGTGCACGCTTCTGGTTTTTCTCCGTTACCGCACGCACCATATCAAAAATTCTATTGGTTGTCTGGGTAGTGCAGATTTCTTCAATATCCTCTGCAGTCACCACGTCCCTGCCTTCTGTATAACTGATAAGCTTCTCCAGTTCCATCCTGAGATTTCCCATGTCAGTTCCTGTTTTGGTCAGCAGAAGTTCCATGTCTCTCTGGGTAATCTTTTTTCCGGCTTTCCCCAGAAGCCCTGCTGCCCAGCGCATCAGAGTTTTCTCATCCTGTCTGATAAATTCCGCAATACTGCCGCAAGATTTTACTGCTTTGTACATGCGGTTTCTCTTATCTACTTCCGTTTCTGCAAAAACCAGATACAGATAGTCCGGCAGCTCTTTCATATAATCTGCCAGTTCTTCACACTTATTTTTGAAAAAGCCTGTATCTTCCAGCAAAACCACTCTGCGCTCCGCAAAAAATGGCATGGTTTCACAGAGGTCGATCAACTGTTTTACATCAATCCCCTTGCCTTCATAATGATTGAAGTTCATAGTATCACCATCCGGATTCAGTGCCTTTACCAGATTCTGTTTATACTGTTGTTTGAGATATGCTTCCTCTCCATAGAGAAGGTACACCTGTTTAAAATTTCCTGATTTAATGTCTGCCTGTATGTTTTTCAATTTTCTACTCCTAAGGCTGTTTTATCTGTAACTGTTCACTCTGTTCTCAGTAACGTTACTTTTATTGTATCAATTTCATGACATAATAGCCAGCAGAAATTTTCAGATTATTATTCAGCCGCCCAGCTCCACCATTCTGTGAATGCATCTTCCGGCGCCTTCCATGATATTTTTCGGAAGGAAGATTTCTTCCCCGCCCTGTCCTTTCAGGCAGTTGTAGATGTCCATTAAGGTGGTAACCTTCATATTCATGCATGTAAGCTGTACTGCAACCGGGTAAAATTTCTTATCAGGACATTCAAACTGAAGATGCTCTACAATGCTGTTTTCTGTTCCGATGATAAATTCTTTATGTTCAGATTTCTTTGCAAATTCCATGATTCCTGTGGTGGAGCCTACATAATCAGCCTGCTCTGCTACTTCCTGACGGCATTCCGGGTGTACCAGGAAAAGTGCATCCGGATGCGTTGCGCGGGCTTTTTCTACATCTTTTGCACTGACCACGATATGTCTCGGACATCCGCCTTTATAAAATGCAAATGTTTTCTCCGGAAGCTTTTCCGCCACATAATGTCCCAGGTTCGGATCCGGAATAAATAAAATCTTATCCTGCTCCAGCCTTTTGCAGATTTCAACTGCTGATGAGGACGTAACGCATACGTCACATTCTGTTTTCAGTTCTGAAGTTGTATTAATATAGGCGACAACTGCATAATCCGGATACTGTGCTTTTAATTCACGCAGACCTTCCAGATCCAACTGCTCTGCCATGGGACATCCGGCTACAGGATTAGCAAGCCATACTCTCTTCTTCGGACTTAAAATCTTGCAGGTTTCTGCCATAAAACGAACGCCGCACATAATCACACCGCTACAGTCTCTTTTGGACGCCTGTACACTCAGACCATAGGAATCTCCTGTATAGTCTGCTACTTCCAGAATCTCCTGACCCTGATATGCGTGTGCAAGAATACAGATATCCTGTTCTTTTTTCATTCGCAGGATTTCCTGCTGAATTTCTGCTATTGTCATTTTCTAATCCCTTCTTATATATTATTCCTTTTTTTCTTTTTCCCAGGGCTGAAGTGGTGCAAGGAAACCTGCTTTCTTCAGCTGTTCTCCAATCAGATCCAGCCTTGCCTGGCTGGATGCTTCTATCAGATGATAATGATACCCGGAAGTAGCACTGCTTAATACGCTGGAATGGCTGCTATTGATTGCCTGGACAAATTCATTCACATCCTGTCTGGAACGAATATCCATTTCTGCAGTGACACGTCCATAAACCCTGTGGCTGATGCTGATATTTTTCACCCGCCCGCCACAATCCACGATCAGATTCAGCTCCTCCACTGCCTGTTCCTGTCCATGACGTACTTTAAATTCTCTGGTGCATGCAATATCTTTATCCTGCTGCAACACATATCCTCTGGTCGTTGACAGGATTCCCGGTGTAGATGCACGTATCACAGCCATATCCTGCACAATCACCTGTCTGCTTACTCCGAACTGGGATGCCATCGCCCTGGCAGCCACAGGTTTTTCTTCCTGCTGAAGGAGCTTTAAAATTTCAGTTCTTCTCTGAGCAGTATTCATACTTTCCCATCCTTTCTCCACGATATAATCCTATAGCAAATTATCCGCTGCAAAACAGCTTCGCTGCCATGTTATTATATTGCATGAAGATTCTTCATGGAAATGTCAAGGATTGGAGCAGAATGTGTCAGTGCACCGCTGGAAACAAAATCCACACCTGTTTCCAGGATTTTGGCGATATTTTCCTTTGTGATATTTCCGGAGCATTCTGTCTGTGCCCGGCCTGCGATAAGCTCTACTGCTTCTTTCATCATTTCCGGTGTCATATTGTCAAGCATAATGATATCTGCTCCTGCTTCTACTGCTTCTTTTACCTGTTCCATAGTCTCTACTTCAATCTCGATCTTACGGACAAATGGTGCATATTCTTTTGCCATGGCCACTGCTTTCGCTACGCTTCCGGCTGCTCCGATATGATTATCCTTTAACAGAACACCGTCAGACAGATTATAACGGTGATTATATCCGCCGCCTGCTCTGACTGCATATTTTTCAAAAATTCTCATATTCGGAGTTGTCTTTCTGGTATCTAAAAGTTTTGTCTTGCTCTCTCCCAGAAGTGAAACCACCGAACGTGTATAACTTGCAATTCCGCTCATTCTCTGCAGATAATTCAGTGCAACCCGCTCTCCGGAAAGAAGGACACGGATATCTCCGGTTACTTTTCCCATTAACTGCCCGTTCTTTACTTCATCACCGTCTTTGCAGAAAAATTCTACTTTCGTGTCTTTATCTAACAATTCGAAAACTCTCTGAAATACCTGTAACCCTGCAATCACTCCGTTCTGCTTGCAGATCAGATCTACTTCTCCTGTTACAGCTTCATGCATGACCGCATTGGTGGTCACGTCCTCGCTCGAAATATCTTCTCTTAATGCCTCCATGATCAGATGATCTACCTGTAATGTCATTGTTATATTATTCATGTTGTGCTCCTTTACCCTGCTTTGTATTTATCTCTTTCATATCCGTGCATTCACACGCTGCACTCATTATACCATCTTACACTACTTTTCGTTCAGACAAATTTTTCTTCGTTTCTTCCTTTTTAATTTTTGTCGCTGCACGTTTTGCAAACACAAGACTTTCTAAAAGGGAATTACTTGCCAGGCGGTTCGCACCATGAACACCATTGCAGCTTGTCTCTCCAACTGCATACAAATGCTCCATAGACGTCCTGCTATCCGAATCAACCCAGATTCCACCCATGAAATAATGCTGTGCCGGTACGACCGGAATGTATTCCTTTGTTACATCATAGCCTATTTTCCTGCAATGTTCAACAATATTGGGGAA
>OFMH01001645.1_pt1 | contig 11582 bp, 8 predicted proteins | sample 1541761 | NCBI WGS metagenome assembly OFMH01 (sample SAMN04209249, study PRJEB22552) | human gut metagenome | biome: gut; material: feces | host: Homo sapiens | place: USA: Oklahoma
ATCGCAGGAAGAATGAATCTCAAGGAAATGTCAACATGTATGTAGTTTTGAAGGTACAGTAAAAACCAGCTATCATCTAGCTGGTTTTTTTGTGTGTAAAAATCTATAGAAAGGAATGTCTGAAACTTCTGACCATTTACATAGAAAATTATAGAAAGTGGGATTAAAAATATATTGTCTTGCAGGAAAATGGGTTTTAAAATTATAAGCAAAATTTATAGAATCTATTAATTCTCTAAAATAATACATCTTAATCCAGCCCATCAGAGTGTGAAATCATGCTGAACTGTCTTAAATGCATTATTTACGAGGACTGCTATAATAGAAACATATATGGGAGGGTTTTTCATGAAAATTTATGTAAATGTAAATGCTGGTCATGATGGTAATGGTACAGAACAGATGCCGTTTCGTCATATTAATGATGCAGCAAAAATTGCACAGCCGGGGGATGAAGTTTGGGTAGCTCCTGGAGTTTATCGGGAATATGTAGATCCTGTTCATGCGGGTAGAGAGGATGCCAGAATTACTTACAGGAGTGTAGAGCCTCTTGGGGCAGTTATTACCGGAGCAGAACGAATTCAGTCATGGGTTCCTTATAAGGAAAACGTATGGGTATGCCGTGTTGCGAACAGTCTTTTTGGCAACTATAATCCATATACAACTATGGTATATGGAGACTGGTATTTTGCTAAAGCTGACAAACATACAGGATGTGTATATCTTAATAACCGAGCACTTTATGAGGCTGGAAGTGTAGAGGAATGTATTAAAGCCGAGGTTTATGAGTGTAGTTGGGTTCCGGAGGAATCTACTTATAAATGGTACACAGAACAGGATCAGGAAAAAGATGAGACAGTAATTTATGCGAATTTTCATGGAGCAGATCCAAATGAGGAAAATGTAGAAATTAATGTACGCCGTGAATGCTTTATGCCATCAAAAACAGGTGTTGGATATATCACAGTCAGTGGTTTCGTAGTTACAAAAGCAGCAACTACCTGGGCACCGCCTGCAGCTTATCAGGATGGCATGATCGGGCCTCACTGGAGTAAAGGATGGATCATTGAGGACTGCGAAATTTCTAACAGCAAATGTGCAGGAATTTCTCTTGGAAAATATTATGATCCGGAAAATGATCATTATTTTACTAATAAATATGTTAAGAGTCCAACTCAAATGGAAAGAGACGCGGTATGCCGTGGACAGTATCATGGCTGGCTTAAGGAAAAAGTAGGAAGTCATATTATCCGCCGAAACAATATCCACCACTGTGAGCAGGGTGGTATTATCGGGCGTATGGGTGGTGTATTCAGTATTATTGAGGATAATCATATTCACCATATCAACAATATGATGGAATTGGGAGGAGCAGAAATTGCCGGAATTAAAATGCATGCTGCAATTGATGTTATTATGAGAAGAAATCATATTCATCATTGTACTATGGGAATCTGGTGTGATTGGGAAGCTCAAGGTACACGACTTTCTCAGAACCTGCTCCATGACAATCAGCGTCCGGCATTTGCTAAACAGTTGAAAGGTGGCATGATGTGCCAGGATATTTTTGTTGAAGTAGGTCATGGTCCTACTCTTATTGATAACAATATCCTTTTATCAGATGCCAGCCTGCGTTTTGCTACTCAGGGTGTTGCTATGGTACATAATCTGATCTGCGGTGCTTTAACTTGTGTAGGCGAAGGAACCAGTTGGCGTTATACACCATATCATATGCCTCATCGTACAGAGGTTATGGGATTTATGACTATACTTCATGGAGATGATCGTTTCTATAATAATATTTTCGTCCAGAAATGGCCTTCAGAAGATTTTATTACAATGCATGATTCTGATGATGGATTTGATTCTGAAAACAGAAAAGTCGGAACCTGGATGTTTGATGAGTATCCAACGTATGATGAATGGATTTCACAGTTTGATTTTACAAAACCTGCAGACATGAAGAAACTGGAATCAGTTCATTTTGATCATTTACCGGTATGGAGTGAAGGAAATGTTTATCTTAATGGTGCAAAGGCATGGAAACATGAGAAAAATGGGTTCGTTTCTTCTGAGAATGTGAAGGTAGAATTAACAGAGAAAGACGGAAAATATTTCCTGGATACAAATATATATGAGATTCTTGAAGATTTCTCCGGACGTATGATCAATACAGAAGTTTTGGGAAAAGCTTTTGAGCCGGAAGAATTCTTCGAAAATCCGGATGGAACACCGATAACATTTGATACCGATTACTTTGGAGGACACAGAGGTGCCAAGGTAATTCCCGGACCTTTTGCAGAGAAGGAAGACGTTGGGAAAAACGTTAATATATGTACTGCATTTTAAACGAATTAAGTAAGTTATCGGATACAATTGTGAATCTACGCCTGAGTGAGCAGTAATATAATTGTTACTGTTCACACACCATTATTCCGCGAGGTGTTTTGGCATGAATATGCCAAAATCCCGAGACATACAAGCCAAAATTCCATTGCCGCAGGCAATCTGGAATGAATTTTGGCTACGTTACTGTGAACGGAGTGAACAGTAACATATAATTCCAATAACCTTTATTTTCTCTGTCTTATCTTTCTGGCAGATATGGAAAATGTATGCTAAAATAGAAATAGCAAATTTGTATGTAAAATAATAAGGAAAGGTAAGAGGGGGAAATGGAGAAAGAGGAAAAGCGTGCAGATCAGGAGAATGACACGGAAGAACAAAGTACGGAAGCGAAAAGCTTACTGAAAAAAAAGCTTCAATATTATAGTAGTGAGATTCAGCGTGATGTGGGAAATCTTGTAAAATGGCTGATGATCGCGGTACTTGTAGGATGTATTACAGGAGCGGCGAGTACACTGTTTTCTTTTGTGCTGAAGAGTGTGACAAATTGCAGGAAAGAAAATGAATGGATGTTCTATCTGCTTCCGGTGATGGGATTAATTATTGTATACCTGTATGAGAAATTTGGTAAGGATGATGGAGGTACGAATCAGGTGCTTTCTACTGTGAGATCACAGGACGATGTGCCGATTTTATCTGCACCTCTGATTTTCATTTCTACAGCACTTACGCATCTGGCAGGTGGCTCTGCAGGACGTGAAGGTGCGGCAATACAGCTTGGTGGAAGTATTGCCAATCAGCTTGGACGTTGGATTCATCTGGATGAGGAAGACCGACATGTAATTGTTATGTGTGGTATGAGTGCAGCATTCTCTGCATTGTTTGGAACACCGATGGCTGCGGCTGTTTTTGCACTGGAGGTAGTCAGTGTAGGAGTGATGTATTATACAGCTTTGATGCCCTGTATGATTGCTTCCCTGGTTGCATCCGGATTTGCGGCAGGAATGGGAGTTACACCGGAGACTTTTCATGTAGTGGATATTCCGAAGCTGACTATTGAAACGGGTTTGAAAATGGGTGCTATCGCTGTTGGATGTGCAGTGATTAGTATTGTATTCTGTATGGTGCTGAATGGAGTTGCCGGAGCATATGGAAGGTGGTTTAAGAATCCATATGTGCGTGTAGTTGTGGGATCCTGTCTGGTGATTGGAATTACATTACTTCTGGGAACTTCAGATTATATGGGCGCAGGTGCAGAGCTGATTGAGAAGGCAGTGGAGGAAGGACAGGCAAGACCTCTGGACTTCTTCTGGAAACTGGTACTGACTGCATTGACAATGCGTGCAGGATTCCGAGGCGGGGAAATTGTTCCTTCGTTCTGTATAGGAGCTACATTAGGATGTGTGATGGGAAACTGGCTGGGATTTTCGCCATCTATCTGTGCTGCATGTGGAATGACGGCGGTATTCTGTGGAGTGACAAACTGCCCGATCACATCAATTCTGATCGCATTTGAAATGTTTGGATTTAAGGGAGTTCCTTTTTATCTGATTGCGGTTTCTATCAGCTATGCGGCTTCGGGATATTATGGATTGTATAAGGATCAGACGATTGTTTATTCTAAGTATAAGGCGAAATATGTGAATAAACGTACGAGATTTTAGCTGAACTGAGAAAGTTTCCTGTTTTAATTGCTATAGACTGATTAAAAATAAGTAAGTCATACGTTTCAAGTCAAGCGGATATTTGCAATTGAAGCAGGGGACTTACTTGATTCGGTTAAAAAATGCAATATGCATAGGGCAGGGCTTTGCCAGTATTAGAAACAGTATAAATTGTTTCTGAGAAGTGACAGGGAATTATTTGATATAAATTTACAGATAAAATACAAAAAGCTGGCACAGATGAATGTGTCAGCTTTTGTATTTAGAAGGATATATGTATTAATAAGCATGCTGTATTTTGTATATTTTTCGTATATTAGCATTCTGGAAAAATCAGGCTGTGATTTTACGTGCATCGCGTTCTGCGGCTACTTCTTCAGGGGTTTTTTCGCGGAGCCTTGCAGCACCATGGTAATCTTTTGTTGGAATCAGCGGGTCATTTGCAAGATGTTCTTTGGCCGCTTTGATGGCTTCTGTGTACTGTGGAAGCCATTGTTCCTGAGCGACCAGCATTTCATCAATCATCTGCCAGATTTCAGGTGGGTTGCATACAGCACCTGTCAGTGGATCCATCATAGCTGCCTGTTTCAGAAGCTGTACATCGCCATGAACTGCAGCTTCAACTGCCAGCTTTTGTACCCAGATTGATTGTGAGCATACTGCTGCGCAGCCAAGTGGAAGGTCACCTACTTTAGGAATGCTGATTCCGTTTCCATCTACATAACAGGGAACTTCAACTACCGATTCCCATGGAAGATTTGTGATGCATCCTTCATTCATAATATTAAAGTGTCCTCTGTAATGACGTCCTGTTTCCAGAGATTCAATAATATAAGAAGCGTGTTCTTTACTTCGTTCAGAACCATCTAATTTTTTTGCTGGTTCTGCCAGAATCTTCGGGAAATCTGTTTCAAACCAGTTACGTTCTTCTCGTGTAACACGGAGGTATCCACCAGTTTCGCCGTTTATCCAGTTATCAAGATTAATCCAGTTTTTGATTTCATCAGGGCGTTTGCGGTACCAGGCTACATATTCGGAGAGATGTCCATTGGATTCGGTAGAATAGTATCCGAAACGTTTTAACATATCAATGCGGACTTTTTCTTCTTGACTGAATTTAGGATGCGCTTCGAATCCTGCCAGAAGTTTAGGAATCATATCTTCTCCATTATGTTTTACAGAAATGTACCAGGTCTGGTGATTGATTCCGGCACAGATGACATCCAGCTCTTCTCTTGGAATACCAAGAACTTCTGAAATCTGCTGTTCTCCGTGAATTTCGCCATGACAAAGTTCGATAGTGCGGACTTTTCCATATTTGTTACAGGCCCATGTAGCCATTGCGTTTGGATTGGAATAGTTCAGCATGATTGCTCCAGGTTCGGAAACTTCACGAATGTCTTTACAAAAGTTCAGCATTTCTGCGATAACACGCTGTCCATACATAATTCCACCAGTACATAAGGTATCCCCTACACATTGGTCTATTCCATATTTCAATGGAATCTCTACATCTGTTTCAAATCCTTCAAGCCCACCGATACGCACACAGTTAACAATATAACGTGCATCTTTGAAGGCGTCACGACGATTGGTTGTTGCTTCAATTCTGATTGGAATATTGTTTGCGTCCAGATCTCTCTGACATAATTCTCTTGTCTTTTCAAGATTGTCCGGATTAATGTCAGTGAAGGCAATTTCGATATTGTGAAATTCAGGTACAGATATAATATCTGTAAATAATGTTCTGGCAAATACAAGACTTCCTGCACCAATAAATGCAATTTTAAAACTCATATAAAAATCCCTCCTGTGTTTTTTTACAGTATATAGTCTATTAAGAAGTTTGGTGACAGTTATTATCGGCTGTATAATGAAATGCAAGATATTATCGCATTTAATTTTTGAGTGTGATGTAAAAAAGCAAAAAATGTGTTAGGATTGTTATAGATGCGAGATTGTTCAGGAAATCAATTTATTGGTACACAAGGAGAGTTGGTCATGTATCGAATATTTCAAAAAGAGAAACAGTATTTTAAAGTAACTGCATTTTATGCGTTATCGTTGGTAAAATATCATATGAAATGTCATGCTCATGATAGTTTTGAAATTATGTATGTAACGTCGGGAAGCTGCAGCAGGTGGAAATGTACCAGATCTGATCTGGGGACTTCCGGAATATGTTGGTGAATTCTACAACATGGGAATCGTAGCTGACCTTACAGACAAATTCAACGAATGGGAAGACAAAGATGCTCTTTCAGATTCTGTTGTAAATGCAATGACAATTGATAACAAAGTTATTGGTATCCCATATGAAATGACAGTTCGAGCATATCTGGTACATGATGACGATCTGAAAACTGCAGGTATCGAAACTCCTGCAACATGGGAAGATTTACTTGCTCAGTCAGATTACTATGATAATAATGGTAAATATCTGACAGAGGTTGCATGCACAGGAGTTCGTGCTTCTCAGGAACTTCTGGTTTATCTTGCACAGTACGGTCTGGAAATCGCATCTGCACAGGATGATGGAAAATACAAAAACACATGGAATGAAAATAAAGATGAACTTGAAAAAGCAACAAAAGTATTCCAGTTCTATCAGGATTTGATTGACAACAAGATTATCGATTCCAGTGCTAAAAACTGGGGATGGGAAGAAACAGATGAAAACTTCGCAACAGGAATCACATCAACATATGTAACTGGTAACTGGCTTGCAGAGAGAGAATCTTCTAACTCGGATACTATGGGTGATGTATCTGTAGCTCCGATTCCATACCCAGCTGATGGACAGCCTGCTACATACATGGAGTGTAAACCAATGTTTATTATGGAAGGCAGCGAGAACAAGGACGAAGCATTTGATCTTGCAACAGCATTCTGCAGCAAAGAATGGCAGGAAGCAGCATTTGCTGACAGATCCCCACGTTCTGATGTATCTACAGATTCCAAATGGAGTAAAGACTTCTCAGCACTGGCTGACACAGGTGTAACATTCCCTCCTGTAACATTAAGCGGAATCAATCAGGCAATGGTAGATTCTATCGCTAAGGTCCTTCAGGAAGGTAAAACTGCAGAAGAAGCAGCTTCCTGGCTGAGTGACGCAGTAAATGCATCTTTACAGGAAAATGGTGAACTGAGCGAATAAACGTTTTAAAAGAAATGCTGGGATGTGAAAGCATTCCAGCTTTTCTTATCTGAAAATGTTTAGATAGGAGGCTATATATGTCAAAATTACTGAAAAAAACGGACGGAAAACTGACAAGAGATCAGCAGGCAAGAAGATATGCTTTGGTTATGTTACTGCCGGCTCTTATTTTCCTTGCCTGCCTGATTGCATATCCTCTGGGAAAGGTTCTTCATGATGCTTTTTCACACGTACATCTGATCAATAAGAGTATGACAGGTTTTGCCGGTCTGGATAACTTTAAGAAAGTAGTATCAGATGAACACTTTGCACAGGCAATAAGAAACACAATTTTCTGGACAGTATTTTCTGTAGCTGGTGAATATATTATGGGTATGCTTACTGCAGTTTTATTGAATCAGAAATTTAAAGGAAGAGCAATCTTCCGTACTTTAGTATTTATCCCATGGCTGGTTCCAATTATTGTTGCAGGTATGACATGGGACTGGATGTTAAATCCAGACTTTGGTATTATCAATTACCTGCTTCTGAAAGTGGGACTTATTTCTGAAAAGATTAATTTTCTTGGTGATTCCAGATATGCAATGGCAACTGTAATTTTTGTAAATATCTGGAGATCTTTCCCGTATTATACAATTTCATTCCTGTCTGCAATGCAGTCTATTCCAGCAGATTTGAATGAAGCGGCAGCAGTAGATGGTGCTGGAATGTTTACAAGATTTTTCAAAATTACTTTACCACAGTTGAAATCTGTATCGCTTGTAATTGTATTTATTCATATTATCTGGACTGCAATTAACTTCGACTTTATCTGGGTTATGACAGAGGGAGGACCGAACTATGCAACAGAGACACTTCCAATCATGATCTACAGGTATTCAATGAAGACCTTTGATGTTGGCGCTGCGTCTGCATTGTCAACGATGATGTTTACTGCGATGTTTATTATGTTCCTTTTCTATTACAGAAAGAGAATGAAAATCAGTGATGATTTAAGCTAAAAGGAGGAAAAGGAAATATGTTGAATAAAAAAAATCAAACGATTGTAAAAACCGTTTCATATATTCTTCTTATTATAATTGCCATATATTGTGTATTCCCATTTATCTGGATGGTGATTTCAGCATTTAAGCCAAAAGACGAGATTCGTACGGCGATTCCTTCTTTTGTGATTCATGCACCTACGTTGGAGAATTTTAAGAAGGTACTGTTCCAGGCAGGGTTTATAAATTATATTAAGAACAGTTTTATCGTATCTGTAATTGCCTGTGGACTTTCTATGGTAATTGCTGTAATGGCAGGATATGCATTAAGTCGTTACTATAAACAGAAACTTGTAAAGGTTTCCAACTTTGCAATGATGTTGTCTCAGATGATCCCTGGTGTTCTTCTGTTGGTTCCGTTATATATGATCATGCAGAAATTCCATATTCTGGAAACTTACCTTTGTCTGATTCTGGCATATACAACTTTCGTTATACCGCTGTGTACGTTTATGATGAGCAGTTTCTTCGATACTGTACCGATGGCACTGGAAGAGGCGGCTGAGATTGACGGATGTGGAAAAGCACAGACGATTTTCAAGATTATTTTACCATTATCTGTTCCAAGTCTGATTTCTACCGGATTATATGCATTTATTAATGCATGGAACGAGTTTATGTTTGGTTACATCTTTATCTCTACAGATAAATACAGAACACTGACACCGGCGATCATGTTATTCAAAGGTGCAAATACTATTGACTGGGGTGGTCTGATGGCCGGATCTGTTATCGCGGTAATTCCGGTAACTATCATTTTCCTGTTCCTGCAGAAATATTTCCTTGCAGGCTTAATGAGTGGTTCTGTCAAAGGTTGATGCAAATTGAGAATAAGTTTAGAGAAGAAAGTATTGGTGAGACATCATGAAGAGAATTGAAATTAAAGAAAATAATTTAAACATGGTCTATGAGATCACAGATGAGAATGAGATTAAGTTATTACATTTTTCAAACTTACCGTTTGATGAAAATGATATTAATTCCTGTGAAGGAACAGCTTCTTTCAGACCGGTAGAAGTGTTGCTTTCAGGTTTAAACCGTCCGGGTGAACGCCATGGAACAAAGTATACTTATACTGCTCCTGGCTATCGCCTGAAATATAAAGATATGAAAGATTATCGAAACGAGACAGGAAGAAAACTTGAGATCCTTATGGAAGATAAACCTACAGGACTGGAAGTATGCAGTAATATTCAGTTCTATGATGGAATCTCTGTGATCAGAAGCTGGACAGAGTTAAAAAATAATGGAGAAGAAGATCTGGGAGTTGAGTATGTATCTTCTTTTGCATTGCTTGGTATTGACAAAGAAGGTCTTTTAAGTACTGATGAAAAACTGGAAGTTCTGATTGCACGCAATGCATGGCAGAAGGAATTAATCTGGAACCGTTTCAGTATGGATCAGCTAGGTATGTCTATTTCACAGCCGGATAAAGTAAGACGTTCTTCTCAGACAATCAGTGTTGGAAATACCGGAAACTGGTCTACTAAGAATTATCTTCCTATGGGATGCCTGAAGAATAAAGAAACAGATTCTATCCTGTTCTGGCAGATTGAGCAGAATGGTTCCTGGTACTGGGAAATCAGTGATCAGGATGGACATATGTATTTGCAGTTATCCGGCCCCACAGAACATCAGTCTCACTGGTGGAAGAATTTGAAACCGGGTGATACTTTTGCAAGTGTTCCGGTAAGTGTCGGTTCTGCATGTGGAGATGTGGAAGAGGCAGCAGGAGAACTTACAAAATATCGTCGTGCTATCAGAAGAAAGAATGAAGATAATGAAAAACTTCCGGTAATCTTTAACGACTATATGAATTGTCTGTGGGGAGACCCTACGACAGAAAAAGAACTTCCGCTGATTGATAAAGCAAAAGAAGCGGGTTGCGAATATTTCTGTGTTGACTGTGGATGGTATTCAGCAGGATTCTGGTGGGATGGTGTTGGAGAATGGCTGCCATCCAAAGAAAGATTTCCGGGCGGCTTAAAAGAAGTGATGGATTATATCCGTTCGAAAGGAATGGTCCCTGGAGTATGGCTGGAACTTGAAGTTATGGGAATCAAATGCCCGAAAGCAGATAAGGTTCCGGATGACTGGTACTTTATGAGACATGGAAAAAAGGTTTATGACAGAAGCCGATATCAGCTTGATTTCCGTAATCCAGAAGTTATTGCTCATGCAACAGAAGTTATCGATCGTCTTGTAAATGAATATGGCGTTGGATATATTAAGATGGATTACAACATTGAACCGGGAATTGGAACAGAACTGAACGCGGACAGTGCAGGTGATGGACTTCTTGGTCATAACCGTGCATACCTGAAATGGCTGGATGGGATTTTTGTAAAATATCCGGATCTGGTTATTGAGAATTGTTCAAGCGGTGGTCTGAGAATGGATTATGCAATGCTTTCACGTTACAGCATTCAGTCTACCAGTGACCAGGAAGACTATATAAGATATGCTACAATCGCAGCAAATTCTCCAATGGCATTAACGCCCGAGCAGGCTGCTATTTGGTCTTATCCTCTGACTGAAGGCGATAAGGAAGAAGTAATTTTCAATATGGTTAATGCAATACTACTTCGAATCCATCAGAGCGGTCATCTGGTAAATCTGAGTCAGGAAAGATTTGATCTTGTAAAAGAGGCAATCTCATATTATAAAACAATCCGTGTAGATATCAAGAATGCAGTACCGTTCTGGCCATTAGGTCTTTCTAAATATCGCGATCCGTGGGTGAGCATGGGATTGAATGCAGGTAAGAAAGATTATGTGGCTGTATGGAGAAGAAACAGTCAGACTGCTTTTGCAACAATTCCTGTTGAGCACAGAAAAGGTCAGGATTTGAAAGTGGTATGTGGTTATCCGAAAGCAGAACCATGTAATTATAAGTGGAATAAAGAGGCTGGAGAGTTAACCGTAGAATTTCCAAATCCGGTTAGTGCTAGACTGTTTTGTCTGGAGGAGGTATAGAAAATATCAGAGGATTTGTATGAAAAATAAATATAAAATGTTCATAAAGTGATGGCATTAAGAATAGAAGCAGGAGTGATTTATTGACGGATGCAATAAATCCCCTGCTTTTTCGTTGCAGAGAAGGAGAATAAATGTTAAAGTAAATAATACGGCATAAAGAAACGGCATAATAAAAGTTATTCCTACAAGTGTGTTATTATTTATCAGGGATAGAAATTGTGTCAAATATGTAAAGAGAGGAAGGAGTTTATTTGGGAAAAAGTAACCAAAGTACGCAGGAAATAAATTCGCAGGCACAGAATCCGCTGGGTACAGCACCCGTGGGTGGACTGATCGCTAAGTTTGCGATTCCTGCGATCATCAGTATGCTGGTCAGTGCGATGTACAATATCG
>OFMH01001649.1_pt1 | contig 11545 bp, 8 predicted proteins | sample 1541761 | NCBI WGS metagenome assembly OFMH01 (sample SAMN04209249, study PRJEB22552) | human gut metagenome | biome: gut; material: feces | host: Homo sapiens | place: USA: Oklahoma
ATCATCACCATCAGAGTACCGATGGCAAGAAGGGTTACATGACTGGTTCCCTCAAACCATACAAGCCCGTAATAGGCTACGGCAGTCAGATAGCCGACAGCTGCCAGCGGACTTTTTTCCATATTCAGGACACGATACAGCTCATACATGCCAATCAGAGAAATGGCTGTCATGGTGCCGTATAGAAGCAATCCGCCCTGCCCTACTATTATGATAGCAAGAATAACCAGAATAATACCACTTATCAACCGTTTTGCAAACATCAACGGTCCTCCTTTTTCTTTTTAGCTGCTGTTTCTGTTTATTTGACTCCGCCGAATCTCCGATCACGCCGGTTATAGGAAAGAATGGCTTTTTCCAGCTCTTCCTGGTTGAAATCAGGCCAGAGACAATCTGTCACATAAAGCTCTGTATAGGCAAGCTGCCACAGAAGATAATTGGACAGCCGCAGCTCTCCGCTGGTTCGTATCAGAAGATCCGGATCCGGAATATCTGCAGTATCCAGATAGGAATTCACCACCTGTTCTGTTATGGCTGAAGGCTCCAGCTTTCCTGCACAGCAGTCAGCAGCCAGCTTTCTGACTGCGCGGGTAAGCTCGTCCCGGCCGCCGTAATTTACGGCAATTACAAAGGTAAGTCCGGTATTGTCCTTTGTCTCCCGTTCCAGCCGGTTGATGCCGTCAATAATGTCCTGATCAAAACGGGTGCGGTCACCAATCATTTTTACCCGCACATTATTGGCGGAAGCAATTTTTAACAGGCGGACCATATAAAAACGGAAAAGCTGCATCAGAGCGCCCACCTCGTCGGAAGAACGCTTCCAGTTTTCTGTGGAAAAGGCGTAAACCGTCAGGTATTTAATGCCCATATTCCAGGCCTCCCGGCAGATGGTTTCCACTGTTTTGGCACCCTGGGCGTGTCCGTAATTCCGGGGCATTCCCTTTGCCTTGGCCCATCGTCCGTTGCCATCCAGAATGATGGCCACATGCTGTGGGATCTTGATATCTTTTTCCATATTTTTACTTCCTCCATGGTTCTCTCCAGACACTTACGCTTATCTGTCTGAATCGCACAATGGGACGGGCAGCACAAAGATACCACCCGTCCCCTCGTATTTTTTCTGCAGACCTTATACGGTCATAATCTCCTTGGACTTCTCGTCCACAGCCTTGTCGATGTCCGCAATGTACTTATCGGTCATCTTCTGGGTCTTGGTTTCCAGATCCTTCATATCGTCCTCGGAAATCTCATTGGCCTTGTTCTGCTTCTTGAAGACCTCGTTGGCGTCACGGCGGATATTGCGGATGGCTACCTTGGCAGCCTCGCCCTTCTTCTTGATATCCTTTACCAGATCCTTTCTGCGCTCCTCGGTCAGCTCCGGGAATACCAGGCGGATCACAGTACCGTCGTTAGACGGGGTAATGCCCAGATCCGAAGTCAGAATTGCCTTCTCGATGGCCTTAATCAGGCTCTTCTCCCAAGGCTGAATCTGCAGCATTCTGGGCTCCGGTACGGAAATATTGCCCACCTGCTGAATCGGTGTGGGAGTTCCGTAATAATCTACCTTCAGCTTGTCCAGCACGTGCGGATTGGCGCGGCCTGCGCGGATCGCTGTAAACTCGCGAATCATCGCGTCATAAGACTTGGTCATTTTTTCCTCATATACTTTCAATCTCTCATCCATATTCAAATCCTCCGATTCATTTATTCCTGCTATACAGTAATTCTGGTTCCGTTGAATTTCCCTCTTACGGTATCCACGATGCTGTTCTCGCCCTCCAGGCCGAATACCAGCATGGGCATCTTATTCTCCATGCACATGATGGAAGCGGTCAGATCCATGACAGCCAGACGCTTGTCTACCACCTCGGCAATGGAAATCTCATCGTACTTCTTCGCCTCCGGGTTCACCTTGGGATCGCTGTCATATACGCCGTCGATGGCCTTGGCCAGCAGAATCACGTCTGCCTCAATCTCAATGGCGCGAAGGGTGGTACCCGTATCTGTGGAGAAATAGGGGTGTCCGGTTCCGCCTGCGAAGAACGCCACGCCGCCTTCCTCCAGGAAAGCTACTGCCTCGTCCTTGGTAAACAGCTTTGCGAAGCCGCCGCATACGAAGGGTGTAAACACCTGTGTCTTCATTCCGATGGAACGGAAAATCTCTGAGGTATAGATACAGTTCATAACCGTAGCCAGCATACCAATCTGGTCCGCCTTGGTACGCTCCATATTCTCACTGGTGCGGCCTCTCCAGAAGTTGCCGCCGCCGATGACGATACCCACCTGAATGCCATCGTCCACCAGGGTCTTCACCTGCTTTGCCACACCCAGAACGGTAGCCTCATCAAAGCCTGTGTGCTTCTCGCCCGCGAGAGCCTCACCGCTTAATTTCAATAATACTCGTTTCATGTTCGGATCTCCTTTTAGTCCGCAGTGCGCCCACTGCTCAATACTAAATTCAGTATAGCACACCTGTCCCCTCTATTTCAATCAAAATATCCATTTACCCCTTCGGTCAGTCCGTCTGCCAGCCGGGATAAGGCTTCGTCACTGTGATCCGAGCAGGCATTGCCAAGCTCTATATCCACAGAGGGAATGGTGCTGTAGGAGGTCTGTGTCAGATCAATGCTCATCTGTCCATTCTTGTAAATGGCTGCGCCCTGATTCTGAAGGCCTGCAATCAGAGCCGCCCCCAGCGCGTCATGCTGCTGCCAGTGGGACGCCACCGGCTCCATCCCCTTCAGGGCGTCCGGCACGGAGATATAAAAGCAGCCCTTATCATAACTAAGGCCGTCCCCATCCCAGTGGAGGGCGATGTGGCAGTCAGCCACGTTATTGCAGATGACCGTCCGGGCCACATTGTCCAGCTGCACATCGTCGCCGTCCCGCAGCATCAGCACATCGTACCCCGCCGCCAGCAGCCTGTCCCGGAAAATCTGCGCCATTCTGAGGGTCACGCTCTTCTCCGGCGTACCGTCCTGAAAGGTCATGCCGCCGGATACTGCCGCAGCCCTGGTGGCTCCCGCCCCTGTGCTTCCTCCCGTGGTCTTGGCTGATCCGTCCGGATGGCAGAGGGTTTTGACACTGCTGCCTCCCGAGGTTCCATGGCCTGCGTTGACGCCAATGATGATGTCTTTCCGGTTCTCTGCCGCCCGATACAGAACCGCCGCGCCACTGTGAATGGCGGAGTGGTCGGCGTACTGCCAGGTATCGTCTAGGGAAATGAGCTGACCGTCCTCGTAATTTATCACAGAGGCATCGTCAGCTGGTTCACTGTTGTCTGCCGCTTCTGTCGCTTCTGTATCTTCTTCCATAGAAGCTGTATCTGCCTTCTGAGCGTCAGTTTCGTCAGCATCATCGGCAGTCTCTCCTTCGTTCTCCGGCTCTTCTTCTGCTACAGCCACGCTCTCCTGCTGTACTGCTTCTTCCGCCTTCTCTTCACCGCAGCCCCACAGGCCTGCCGCCAGAAAGCCTGCGCACAGCCATACTCTTACTTTTTGCTTCACCTTTTTCCCTCCCCGGCCTTTTCCCGCTATCTGATAACGTCAAAACAGCATCCCATCTATCTTCAGGATGCTGTTTTGACATTTTATATTTATTATACAGGAGTTCCCACAGAAAGTAAATTTTTATTTCTTTCCATACTTTTTACTGATTCCCACAACCACGCCGCTTAAGGCAAGGAGCGCCATGGCGTTCGGGATCACCATCAGGCCGTTAAAGAAGTCCGCCAGCTCCCACACCAGATCCACCTTCAGGGTAGAACCTACGATAATAAAGGCTACTACAATAATGGAGTATACCTTTACGGCCTTCTTGCCGAACAGGTACTGTACGTTGATCTGTCCGAAGAAATGCCAGCTTAAGACCGTGGAGAAGGCGAAGAACAGAAGACAGATGGCTACGAAGATGTCGCCGAAGTTTCCAAAGCCCCGCATAAACGCTTCCTGGGTCAGGGCGATGCCGCCCTTGCCGGAATCCATGGCTCCGGTGGTCAGCACAGAAAATACCGTCAGGTTCAGTACGATAAAGGTATCGATGAACACGCTGACGATACCCATCAGGCCCTGCTGGGCGGGGTACTGCACCTTGGCCACGGCATGGGCGTGAGGCGTGGAACCCATACCGGCTTCGTTGGAAAACAGACCTCTTGCAACACCCTTTGTAAGAGCCAGTTTTACGGTTGCTCCAACTGCACCACCGGAAATCGCCGCTGGATTAAATGCACCCACAACAATTGCATGGAACGCATATGGGATATTTCTCCAGTTATAGAAAATAACGATCAATGCACCCACAATGTAGAATGCTGCCATGATCGGGACGATCTTTTCTGTCAAGGAAGCAATTCTTGAAATACCACCCACAAAGACAAACAACGAAATAGCTGCGATAATAATACCGACAATCCATGGATTAATTCCAAATGCTGTTCCGAATGCATCTCCAATGGAGTTAGACTGTACCATGCAGCCAAAAAAGCCCAATGCCAGGGTAATTGCAACTGCGAAAAAGCCAGCCAGAAATTTTCCCAGAGAGCCCTTAAAGGCAGTTGTTATGTAATAAACAGGACCGCCGGTAACCTCACCATTTACCTCAGTCTTAAAATTCTGGGCCAGAGTTGCCTCTGCATAAATGGTTGACATACCAAAGAACGCACTTACCCACATCCAGAAGATAGCACCAGGTCCGCCTCCTAAAAGTGCAGTGGCTGCACCTGCCAGGTTACCGGTACCAACCTGGGCTGCAATTGCGGTTGCAATTGACTGGAACGGTGTCATCTCACCTTTTTCGTGCTTCTCACCATTAAGGCTGAGGTGCCCGAATACCAGTTTCCAGCCTTCACCAAACTTTCTCACCTGGATGAACCTCAGGCGGATCGTGTAATAAATTCCGGTGCCGCACAGAAGAACAATCAACAGAAAACTCCAGAGAAAACTGTTACCTTTTGCTACGAGATTTGTAATAACGTCCATTCCTAATTCCCCCTATACATTTAATTGGCCGCATATAGCGGCATTCATATTTGTGCTGATGTAATCAGCGCTCCAAAGAGCGGGATGTAAACATACAATAGGGACACCCACCAAAGATGGGATAGTATGCCTCCCTTTTGCCTGTGAGCATGGAAGATTTTATGGACGCTTATATCTGTCCTGCGCTTTCGCGCTCTCACAGAATCTCCCTGGAGTTTTCCTGATTCCTCCAGCATGGTACTACATTATTCATAAAGAAAAAATCTATACCTGCGCTGGCAGAAAAAGGAATTTTTATAGATTGTTTTTATTTTATCATACTTTACCCATAAATTCAATAATTATTTATTTAGTTTTTAGAGAATTTTAGTTAATTTTATACTTTTTTAAAATTTATCTCATTTTCAGCTTGACAAAATACTATTGGCATATAAATACGAATGGAAAAAGCTGGGTTTCCTGCATTTCAGGATTCCCAGCTTTTATGTTTGTGATTATATGGTTTCTTATGAGAGGCGGCGGGGCTTACTATTCCCACTCAATCGTAGCCGTAGGCTTCGGACTCAAATCATAGCACACCCTGTTCACATTCTTAACTTCCTTCAATATACGGTCCGTAATCTTCTGCAGCACGTCATAATCAATTCGCTCAATGGAGGCAGTCATTGCGTCCACTGTATTGACTGCGCGGATGATGACAGGATAATCAAAGCAGCGCGCATTGTCCCTGACTCCAACTGATTTAAAGTCCGGCACAATGGTAAAATACTGCCAGACCTTCTTGTCCAACCCGGCATTGGCAAATTCCTCACGCAGGATGGCATCGGATTCCCGCACCGCTTCCAGCCGTTCCCTTGTGATGGCGCCAAGGCAGCGTACACCCAGACCAGGGCCGGGGTTTGCTTCCAGCATGTACATGATAGATTTACCTGTTTCTGCAGCCTGTTCAATACCGATTGGTGTGAAGATACCATGGTTGATAGCGTTGTTCAGGAACAGTACCTTCGCAGGTTCTACGAAGATTGCTACGAAAGGCAGCAGTTTGTTTGTTACCAGAATTTCAACACCTGCTGTCAGGATTGCCAGAATGGTTGCCATAACAGGCCCAATCAGATAATAGCCAATGATTGCAAGAATCATACCAAAAATCCCAACAGAGAAGTTATTTACAAGCATTTCAAAGCCGGCAGGAATTTTACCTTCCACTGCTTTATCAAACTTTTTGATAATCAAGCCGGCAAAAGGCCCCATTGCCATCGCACCGATGAGCATGGTCTGTTCGGAACCGGCAATAACACCCAATGTTGCAACGGCACCCATAACACCGCCACGGTCGCCGCCAACCATTCTACCACCCTGGAATGCAATCAAAGTGGGAATCAGGTATTTCAACATAGGATCTACCAGTGTTGCCAGTCTTTCATTTGGAATCCAACCTGCTTCGATGAACAAAGCTGTAATAAAGCCCCAGGCAATGAACGCCCCGATATTAGGCATAACCATTGCACTCAGGAATTTCCCGAATTTCTGAATGCTATTTTTCATTAAGAACCCTCCATCCTTTTACTGATTGTTTTTTGATAATATTGCATCAATCGTTTTTCCAATGATTCGATGATGCTGATCCTTCCCTTTTTCTGAACAGCGGAAAAGAATGCTTCATCCTCCAGCAGGCCACTGCTGATCTCACTCATCAATCCCGCTTCTAAAGAATCCCCTTCTTTTGGAACCAGCATAACAATGGCTCCTTCAATGACGCCCTCTGACTGAAAGAGCGGTCTTTTCAGCCTGATGTATCCAAAGCTGCAATGCTTCACACCACCGGTCTTGCAATGCAGCAACATCATCTGAAAATCCCGGATATATGTAGAGGAAATCTGTTCTCGTCTTGCAAGGCTGTCGGCAATCAGTTCTCTTGCTTCTTTTGTTTCCGTGAACATGCCGGATGCTACGTACAGCAGTTCCTGTTTGTCCTGTGCATAAGGTAAAACCAACAGCTGCACATGATCCAGCAAATGCAGAATTTCCTCTCCCAGTCTTGTCACAAATACCAGCCCGTCTCTCGAAAGACTCGATGCCGGTTTTTCCTGCGGAACCACTTCCTGCTGTGTCGGCAACAATCTCAGTTCATTGCGCAGCAGAATCTTATCCTGTTCCAAAAGAATGGGGTTCACACAAACATAAGGAAAATCAATGTCCAGATGTACTGTTGAGATCAAAAGGCGTATTCCTTCTCTTTGCAGCTTTTGTATATCAATGCGAAATGCAGATATAATCTCCCGTACTTCCAGATTATGAAATTCCTTTGTCAGCTGCACCGCTAACATTTTTGATGTGCCCAAACCTGTGGGACACACCACGACAACGGGTATTTTTCCCTGCTGTGACTGCTGATCTTCCACAGCAGCACAGATATACATGGCAATGAAAGCGATTTCCGCTTCCGGCACTTCTGTTACGCCAACGGCATGACGCAGAAGCTGACAGCCTTTTTCCGTTGCCCGATAGATTTCACCATAATTTTCCTTTATGGTTTCTAACTGAGCGTTTCTGACTTTCACATGCAGACGCAAGCGGCTGGACACTGCCGTGATATGCTCTGTCAGGTCTGTCAGAAGCTGCTCATTTTGGCTCAGGGAAATCCCCATTTCCCTTTCTATAATATCCACCATATTTTTCACCAGTTGGCGCATGTTCATCCGTTCGGCAAGGGTATGATCCATCTGGCCTGTCAGCCAGATCTGCGCGCTGATACAGTGCATGGTGATAAAGCCTATTTCCTCTTGGGGAATGTCGATGGCAAAACACTCGGCAATGCGTCTGCCAATTTCTTCCGCCACAGAATATTCCGGATAACGCTTCAGCGATTCTAACCGCTGGGCTTCCATTTCGATTTTTTCAAAATTCCGAAGCCGTTTCACTGCCAGAGCGATATGCACCAGCAGCCCCATATAAGCGCTGTCCGTATACTTGATATGCATCTGCTGTTCAACTTCTGATAATACCTTTTCTACAATCTCAAAGGTTTCATCATCAATGAAGTGGAACAATCGACTTTGCGCCGCAACAGAAATACCAGATTCTCTTTTTTCTTTCTTTTCCCGAAAGAGTCCCAATATTTCCTCTTCCGTCATAAATTCGTAAATGGCATTGGCAATTGCCTGTCGATAATGATCTTCGCTTCCTTCTGTATAGATGCCAAGACCAGGCTTACGTATCACATGAATTTGATACTGCCTCAGCCATTCTCCCAGATGATCCAGGTCGTTGCTCAGGGTACCATCTGAAATCTTATACTTTGATGTGAAATAGTAAAACTTCAGAGGTTCTTTGGCAAAGAGCAATTCCCCCAGAATCAATCTGCGTCGTTCTTCTTTGGAATATGCCTGCACAATGTCTGTTTCATTGAGCAGTTCTAAAATCCGACTTCTGGTTTCCATACTTTCATCCAGCACCAAGCCTACCCCTGGCTTCCGCAGGAATGTAAAGTTATGTTCCGCCAGCCAAGCTTCGATCGTCGGCATTTCCCGCAGCACTGTACGAGAACTAATCTTCAGCTTGTCGGATATGACAGCCACCGTAACAGGATTCGCTGCCGTAAATTGTGTTAAAATCTGAATGATTGCTTTTTGGCGTGAGGTCAATCCGGATTTTTGTTCCCCACCCTGGTTCACTCGTGACATTTTTAAAAACCAACCTTTCGATGTTTTCATTTTAATACGTCTGATAAATCCTTACAACAAAAGGATATTTCACGTTTGTCCCCAATAGTTTATGACATTATTGCCGGAATTTCCTTACGGCCTTGTCATAAAGTCCTTTTTTATTTGTTTTGCATAAAATATTTACCTAAATTCTGTGCATCTTGCATGACAACAAAATAGTTTTCCAATGTCAAAAAATGAATTTGTCAATTTTCTTAACTTATTTTTTACATTTTGGAAAAATTAGTTTTTTCGTCGGTACAATTACACATGAAAAGTCTAATGGAATTCTTTTTTTTCGTCAAGAATACTTCCTGACAAAATTGAAACAAAAACAGAAAAAAACGGACAATTTATGACTGTCATAAATTGTCCGTTTGATGTTTAGACCAATGATTCTTATTCTACTGTAACGGATTTTGCCAGGTTTCTAGGCATATCTACGTCACAGCCTCTTTCGATGGCTACATAGTAAGAGAAGATCTGCATAGGGATTACATTCAGAGATGCTGTAAATTTGTCATTAATCTGAGGGATATAAATAACTTTGTCAGCAACTTCCGCGATTTCTGTATTGCCTTCTTTTGCAATGGCAACAACATAAGCGCCTCTTGCTTTTACTTCTTTTACATTGCTTACCAGTTTTTCATACAGAGGATCCTGTGTTGCAATGGCAACAACCAGTGTACCTTCTTCAATCAGGGAGATGGTACCATGTTTCAGTTCCCCTGCCGCATATGCTTCGCTATGGATGTAAGAAATTTCTTTCAGTTTCAAAGAACCTTCCAGAGCAACGGCATAGTCGATACCACGACCAATAACAAATACGTCATTTGCGTGTGCGTGTACTTTTGCCAGTTCTTTCAGTTCTTCATCCATTGTCAGCAGTTTTTCGATGTAACCGGGAACCAGTTCCAGTTCTGCTGTCAATTTCTTCACTTCTTCCGCAGACAGGTGACCTCTTGCCTGGCCAAATTTCATTGCTAGCAGATACATAAGCGCTACCTGTGTGGAATAGCCTTTTGTTGTAGCAACAGCGATTTCGGGGCCAGCCCATGTATACAGTACGTCATCACTTTCACGAGCGATGGAGCTGCCTACTACGTTTACGATTGCCAGAATACGGATACCCTGTCTCTTTGCTTCACGCAGAGCTGCCAGTGTGTCAGCTGTTTCACCAGACTGGCTGATGATGATGCAGACATCGTTTTTATCCAGGATAGGGTTTCTGTAACGGAATTCGGATGCCAGATCCACTTCCACAGGGATTCTTGCATAGTCTTCGATAACATATTTACCAACAATTGCTGCGTGCCAAGCACTGCCGCAGGCAATGATATGAATTCTGTTGATGTTTCTGATATCTTCATCTGTATATTTGATATTATCCAGTTTGATTTCGCCATCTACGATTCTGGGGCTGATGGTTGCTTTGAACGCTTTGGGCTGTTCCATGATTTCTTTCATCATGAAGTAATCATAACCGCCTTTTTCCGCAGCAGAGATATCCCATGTTACATTGTAGATATCTTTTTTGATTTCGTTTTTATCCAGATCCAGAATGGTGATGCCATCTTTTTTCAGTACAACGATTTCGTTGTCATTCAGCAGATAATAGTCTTTTGTGTATTCCAGCAGAGCGGGAATGTCAGAAGCGATGAAGTTTTCATTTTCACCGATACCAACCAGCATAGGGCTGTCTTTTCTAACTGCAACGATTTCATCAGGTTTTTCGCTGCACAGGATGCCCAGTGCGTAAGAGCCTCTAATTCTGCCGATAACATGGATCAGTGTATCAACCATATCGCCGTCATAGTAATAATCGAACAGCTGTGCAACAACTTCTGTATCTGTTTCAGAAGCAAAAACATAACCTTTTTCTTCCAGTTCCGCTTTCAGCTGCAGATAGTTTTCGATAATACCGTTATGCACAACGGAAATTCTGCCGTTCATGCTTGTATGAGGATGGGAATTCACATCGCTGGGTGCGCCATGGGTTGCCCATCTTGTATGGCCGATACCAACCTGACCTTTTACACCGCCCATTTCCTGAACTTTTGCGTCCAGATCTGCCAGACGACCTTTTGTTTTCACCACATGAATGCCATCGCCAAATACAGCGATACCAGCAGAGTCATAACCTCTATATTCCAATTTTTTCAGTCCCTTAATCAATACGGGAGCTGCCTCATTCTGACCAATATAACCAACAATACCACACATAAATTTATTACCTCCAATATTTTATTCGCACGTTATCTTTCTTTTGTCCCTTTGATTTCTCAAAAGCTTTGTAAAAGACCTGCGTCCCTGTGCGAAAGGGCGGGAAGCATCCGCCGAAAACTTCGATCACTTCCACCTCGTCAACCGCATCTGCACTGCGGCTCTGGCGCTTCATACTGCCAACGCACTACCCTCCTTTTCATAAGCTCTGTGCAGAAGGCATATTACCCCCTCGGATAATATCTAAAGCATTATACCATTAAACCTTTCGATGGTAAAGGAAAATTTTATTAATCTTCCATCAGAAGAACCTTCTTTGTTTATTCTATGCGGAATAAACCATGATACAGCCCTATTTTTGTTCACAAAAAAAGCATATGTTTTAGGGGCATCTTCATAAGAAAACAAAGAAAGCCAAAATCCTTATCATGACAAAGGAATTTGGCTTTCTTATTTTATGAAGATTTTATTTGTTATGCTTTCTTATGAAGACAGCCGTCGCAATTCCCCTTAAGAAATCAAGGAAGCGAAAATCAATGTTTTCTTAAGGGGAAGTTGCTTTCGCACATGCTTTTTTCTTTCCTTATTTGAATCAAACTTTATATCCTGTTGTCGTATCGATGCCGATGGTTGCTGTGGATT
>OFMH01001653.1_pt1 | contig 11507 bp, 9 predicted proteins | sample 1541761 | NCBI WGS metagenome assembly OFMH01 (sample SAMN04209249, study PRJEB22552) | human gut metagenome | biome: gut; material: feces | host: Homo sapiens | place: USA: Oklahoma
CCGTTCGCAGCACGTGAGGCGTCTATTTATACAGGTATTACGATTGCAGAATATTTCCGTGATATGGGATATTCCGTAGCGCTTATGGCAGATTCCACCTCTCGATGGGCAGAGGCGCTTAGAGAGATGTCCGGTCGTTTGGAAGAAATGCCTGGTGAGGAAGGTTATCCGGCATACTTAGGCTCTCGTCTGGCAGAGTTTTACGAGAGAGCCGGACGTGTGCAGTCTCTTGGAAAAGATGCAAGAGAAGGTTCCTTGTCCGTTATCGGAGCCGTATCTCCTCCGGGTGGTGATACTTCAGAACCGGTATCTCAGGCAACGCTTCGAATCGTAAAAGTGTTCTGGGGACTGGATTCTGCGTTGGCTTATAAGAGACATTTCCCGGCAATTAACTGGCTGACCAGTTACTCTTTGTATCTTGACAATATGCAGGGCTGGTTTAACAGTGTGGTTGCAGAAGACTGGATGAGCGACCGTCAGAGAATGATGAGTCTTTTGACCGAAGAGGCGGCTTTGGAAGAAATCGTTCAGATGGTAGGTATGGATGCATTGTCTCCGTCTGACCGTCTGAAGATGGAAGCAGCAAGATCTATCCGTGAAGATTTCCTGCATCAGAACTCTTTCCATGAGATCGATACGTATACTTCGCTGAAAAAACAGCATATGATGATGAAGCTGGTCATGGCATTTTATGAGAAGGCAGTGGAGGCACTTTCAGGCGGTGCATCTCTGCAGGATCTGATCAATATGCCGGTCAGAGAGCAGATTGGACGTTTTAAATATGTGCACGAGGACGATCTGGATACAGAATATGAGAAAGTAAATCAGGAACTGGATGCGGAAATTTCCGCTGCACAGGGGAAGGAGGGCTTCTAAATGCCAAAAGAGTACAGAACCATACAGGAAGTAGCCGGACCTTTGATGCTGGTGCGCGGTGTAGAAAATGTAACTTATGATGAACTGGGAGAAATTGAGCTTGCAAGTGGGGAGACAAGGCGCTGTAAAGTGCTGGAGATCAATGGAAACGATGCATTGGTGCAGTTGTTTGAAAGCTCCACAGGAATCAACCTGTCCAACAGTAAGGTCAGATTCTTAGGACGAAGCATGGAGCTTGGTGTATCTGAGGATATGTTGGGCCGTGTATTTGACGGACTGGGCCGCCCCATCGACAATGGACCACAGATTCTGCCGCAGGCACGGATGGATATCAACGGACTTCCGATGAATCCCGCTGCGAGAAGCTATCCGGAGGAATTCATTCAGACAGGGGTTTCTGCGATTGATGGATTGAATACACTGGTACGAGGGCAGAAACTGCCGATCTTCTCAGCATCCGGTCTTCCGCATGCGAAACTGGCTGCACAGATTGCAAGACAGGCCAAGGTGCTTGGAACGGATGAAAAATTTGCGGTTGTATTTGCTGCGATGGGAATTACTTTCGAAGAGTCCAACTTCTTTGTGGAGAGCTTTAAGGAGACCGGAGCCATTGACAGAACGGTTTTGTTTGTAAACCTGGCAAATGACCCGGCCATTGAGCGAATCGCAACGCCGAAAATGGCGCTGACGGCTGCGGAATATCTGGCATTTGAACAGGGCATGCACGTACTGGTTATCCTGACAGATATCACAAACTATGCAGAAGCCCTTCGTGAAGTATCTGCGGCGAAGAAGGAAGTTCCTGGCCGCCGTGGTTACCCCGGTTATCTGTATACTGACTTGGCTACCATGTATGAACGTGCAGGCCGTATCAAAGGCAAACCCGGCTCCATCACCATGATCCCTATTCTGACTATGCCTGAAGATGATAAGACACATCCCATCCCTGACTTGACAGGGTATATCACAGAAGGTCAGATCATCCTGAGCCGTGACCTGTATAAAAAAGGCATCCAGCCTCCTATCGACGTTCTGCCTTCCCTGTCCCGTCTGAAAGATAAAGGTATCGGGAAAGACAAGACTCGTGAAGACCATGCCGATACTATGAACCAGCTCTTTGCGGCATATTCCCGCGGGAAAGACGCAAAAGAACTGATGGCAATTCTGGGTGAAAGCGCATTGTCCGATATCGACCTGATGTATGCGAAATTCGCCGATGAATTTGAAAAACAGTATGTTTCTCAGGGCTTCCGTACAGACAGAACCATTGAGCAGACACTGGATACTGGCTGGAAACTGCTGCGTATGCTGCCTAAGAGCGAATTGAAACGTATTCGTGACGAATATCTGGAAAAATATCTGGCGGACGAGGAGTGATGCATTGTGGCTAAATTGAATGTCAATCCTACCCGAATGGAAATGACAAGGCTCAAACGTCAACTCAAAACCGCGACCAGAGGTCATAAGCTGCTGAAAGATAAACTGGACGAACTGATGAAACAGTTTCTGGAAATCGTGCGGGAAAACAAACGGCTCCGTGAACAGGCGGAAGCAGCTTTGGAAAGCGCATACCAGAACTTCATCATCGCCAGAGCCGTTATGAGCGAAAGCACATTGGCGGAAGCGCTGATGATTCCCCAGCAGTCCGTAGCGGTCAAAGTAAAGAACCGCAACATCATGAGCGTAAACGTACCTGTGTTTGACTTCCAGAAAGAGGAAGGCAGCGGGGATATTTATCCTTATGGTACAGCATTTACCTCCGGGGAGTTGGACAGCGCCATGAATTCTTTCTCCGATGCCATGGAGCCTCTGCTGCGTCTTGCAGAAAGCGAAAAGACAGCACAGCTTTTGGCACAGGAAATTGAACGTACCCGCCGTCGTGTAAACGCACTGGAAAACGTAATGATTCCCAATTATCAGGAAACCATTAAGTTTATTGCCATGAAGCTGGAGGAAAACGAAAGAGCCAGCACCACACGACTGATGAAGGTCAAAGATATGGTTTTGAAGAAAACCATCGAGGAAAAGAGAAAACAGGACGAAGCGGCGCACGCCTGAGCCTGATTTTCATTAGATCTGTGGATAAATGGGTAAAACCTTTTCGGTTTTACCCATTTTTTGCAGTATAAGGAGGAAAATTATGAAACTGATACTGGATTTGGATACAGGCATTGATGACGCTATGGCGCTTGCCTATGCCGTAGGCAGCCCAGATTTGGAACTGATCGGCGTAACAGGTACTTATGGCAATGTGTATACAGAAGTGGGCGTACAGAATGTGCTGAATCTGTTGGAAATGATGGGCAAACCGGAAATTCCCGTTTTTCTGGGTGAGAAAAAAGCACTGACACAGGATGTTTTTGTCCGTCATGAAGTCAGCGCCAGAATCCATGGGGAAAATGGTGTGGGACAAGTAGAACTGCCTATGGCTGCGGAACATGCTTCCCAGATGGATACTGTGGATTTTATCATTGAATCTGTGAAAAAATACGGAAAAGAACTGGTCATCGTGGCAACAGGCCCTCAGACGAATCTGGCGGCGGCATTGAATAAGGCCCCGGAAATCAAAGAAATGATGGGAAAAATTGTGATCATGGGCGGTGCGCTGACTGTTCCCGGTAATGTAAGCCCCTATGCGGAAGCCAATATTTCCAAAGATCCCTTGGCAGCAAAAATCCTCTTTGAAAGCGGCCTGGATGTGACTATGGTCGGTCTGGACGTGACGCAGCGTTCTCAGCTGACATTGGAGGATTTACAGGCTTGGAAAAACTGCGGGACTTTGGCAGGAGAAAAATATGCGGATATGGTGGCATACTATATCAGTCAGCATGAACACAGCGGTGGTACCGCATGCTATCTCCATGATCCTTCTGCTGCTGTCTGCGCCGTACATACTGAATGGTTTACCATGCTTCCCATGTATATGACCGTTGTCACAGAAGGAGAAGCGGCAGGCCGTACCATTGGTGATCCCATGAAACTGCGCGAGGCAAATCCCAACGTGAAGGTTTGTATTGGTGTGGACTCTCCGAAATTAGAGACACATTTGAAAGAAATCCTCATGTGTGCTTTTCTGGGAAACTGATAAATGAAATGTTTTTGAAAGAAAAAGCAAAGCCTGTCAGGTATCGTTCCATAAAAATATGATAGCCGGAATTCTTGAAATAGAAAGGATTCCAGCTATCATATTTTGAAGGGATATATGTAGGGATTCTATTTTTTGTTTCAATTTCGTGCATCATGCGTGAAAAATGTGATAAAATATGTTTCAGTATGAAGATGGGAGTGAAAGAATGAATTTTGCAGAAGAATATAAAAGAAAATTGAGAACACCGGAAGAAGCAGTGAAACTGGTGAAAGACGGCGACTGGGTGGATTACAGCGTAGGGATCGGTTTTCCTGTGCTGCTGGATGCGGCACTGGCAAAACGTAAAGATGAACTGAGAGATATCAAGATTCGCGGTTCCTTAGCAATGCAGCCCATTCAGGCAGTAGAACAGGATAGAGAACGGAGAACATTTACATATAACAGCTGGCATTGCTCCGGTTATGAACGGAAACTGTGCGATGAAGGTCTTTGCAATTATATTCCTATGATCTTCCGTAATATGGCGTCTTATTACAGACGGTACTTGACCGTAAATGTGGCTATGATTTCCGTGGCACCCATGGACAGTAAGGGATTTTTCAATTTCTCCATGGTAAACTGCACTACCAGAGCCATTCTGGATGCAGCAGATCTGATTATTCTGGAAGTTAACGAACATATGCCCCATGTCTATGGCGGTCAGGAAGACTGCATCCATATTTCTGAAGTAGATGTGGTGGTAGAAGGGGCACATAAACCGCTGGCACAGCTGCCCATTCCTCCTGCAACAGAAATTGATGAAAAGATTGCTTCTCTGCTTTTGCCTCATATTCCTGATGGTGCTACCATTCAGCTGGGTATTGGCGGTATGCCAAACTCCGTAGGTAAATTGATGGCAGAATCCGATCTGAAGGATTTGGGTATGCATACAGAACTCCTTTCTGATGGTTTTGTAGACTTGTACGAAGCTGGTAAATTGACAAACAGCCGGAAAACACTGCACCGTGGGAAAGGTGTATTTGGCATTGCACTGGGTTCCCAGCGGCTCTATGACTGGGTAGGAGAAAATCAGGGTCTTTTGTCTTTCCCCATGGACTATGTAAACCAGCCCAGCGTTATGGCACAGATGGAAAATATGATTTCCATCAACAACTGTATTGCCATTGACCTGTATGGTCAGGTTTCTTCTGAAAGCGCAGGCACACGCCATATTTCTGGTACCGGCGGACAGCTGGACTTTTCCACAGGGGCTTATGACGCGCCTGGCGGGAAAGGCTTTATCTGCATGACATCTTCTTATCGGGATAAGGCTGGCAATCTCAAATCCAGAATCCTGCCCAAGTTTACACAGGGGGACATCATCACAACGCCCAGAACACAGGCGTTCTATATCGTAACAGAATACGGCATTGTGAATCTGGCAGGCAGAAGCACATGGGAAAGAGCAGAACTGCTCATTTCTCTGGCACATCCTGATTTCAGGGATGAACTCATTGCCGCAGCGGACAAGCAGAAAATTTGGAGAAACTCCAATAGAATCTAATCTGTATACAAAACAGGGATTTCTGATGTTTTCAGAGATTCCTGTTTTTTTGTTGCCAGACACATAAGAGGAAAAAGTGCATACAATAAAAGCAGGGGGTGACGCTTGTGGGCAGAAGATGTGTGAACCAATGGAGAAAACGATGGATCGGTTCTCTAATGATTGCGTTGGGAACAGGTGTGTTTCTGGCATTGCTGCTGCCAGGATGTATGTTTTTGGTGGCCGTTCTGCTTATTTGCGGCGGTGCCTGCCTGCTTTATAAAAGCTAAATATTGTGGTCAACGCATGTTGTTCTTTAAAGAGAAAGGAATGACATGCGTTTTTTGTTGTATTACAAAATATTTTTTGCAGGCTTTTCCGTTTTTCCCCTTTTTGTTATAATTTATTTAGAGAAAGATTAAATACGCAGGGGATGAAAGTATGAATGAACCATATAAAATTTTGCTGGTGGATGATGAGGCAGAAGTCCGCACCAGCATTATTCGAAAAATAGATTGGTCTGTCGTTGGTTTTCAAGTGGTAGGCGATGCGGAAAACGGCGTGGATGCGCTGGAAAAAATTGAACAGTTGGAGCCGGATGTGGTATTGACGGATATTCGTATGCCCTATATGGATGGTCTGGAAATGGCAGAAAGACTGCGGGAAATCCACCCGTCCATAAAAGTGGTGCTTTTTTCCGGTTTTGATGATTTTGAATATGCCCAGAAAGCCATTAAACTGAATATCATTGAGTATATCTTAAAGCCTGTCAACGCAGAGGAAATGATGGAAATTTTGCTGCGGATCAAGGGCACATTGGATGAGGAAATTCAGCGTTTGCGGGATTTGACAAACTTACAGGAAAGTTTCCGTAAAAACCTGCCTATACTGCGAGAGAAATTTTTGAGCAATCTGGTGAAAGGCAATGCAGGAAAAGAAGATATTCCTGTACTCATGGAAGAATATGGTCTTTCCCTTTTGGAAGGAAATCGCTGGGTAGCGGCAAAGGTTATGGCACAGGAAATGGATAATGCTGCATGGAACAGCTGGAACTTGCTGGCCGTATCTGTACAGCGTCTGCTGGAGGATCGTTTTCAGGATTTTGGCAATTACAGCTGTTTCCAGCGTCCATCTGGCATTTGTGTCATTGCTGCCATGGAAGACGAAAAAGAGCTGATGCAGCTGACTACTTTTTTCCGGGAATTGTGCAAGGAAGTCAAAAAGATTTTGAACTGCACCCTCATTGTAGGCATTGGACGAGTTGTGGAGAGCATCGAAAATATTTCTCACAGTTATGCGGAAGCAAGGGAAGCTGTTGCTTACAGTCGGACTGCCGGTGAAGTGGTCTTTATCTCCGACGTGGAACCGCAGAAAGATACCTTGCTCCATCTGGACGAAAAAGACGAAAAGGAACTGAGCTATGTATTGAAATTCGGTGACGAAGAAATGATACAATCCTGTGTGGAAAGCATTTCCGGCAGAATGCGACAGACGAAGACCATGCAGAGCGGTTTTCAGGCGTATATCATCGATATTTTGAGCGTCATTTTGCGTGTGGTACAGAAAAATGGGCTGGAAGAAAATATCGTTTTCGGAAAATACGCGGACTATAACGGTGTGCTCACAGGCATTCGAGACAGCGCGGATATGCAGGATTGGCTCTGTGAGGTTTGCTTTGCCATCAGCGGCAAATTGTATCGGGAACGTGTGGGCACCACCCAGACGTTGATTGAAAAGGCGAAGAAGTATATTGGAGAGAATTATGCCAATTCCGCCCTTTCTCTGGAAATGGTCTGTGGCTATCTCCATATCAGTACAGCCTATTTTTCCACCATATTCAAAAAAGAAGTGGGAGAAAGTTACATTTCCTATCTGACAGCCATCCGAATGGAAAAAGCGGCAGAGCTGCTGAAAGAAACAGATGAAAAGACATATCAAATCGCCGCAAAGGTGGGATATGATGAGCCGAATTATTTTGGTTATGTGTTTAAAAAGAAATTTGGGGTTTCGCCCAATAAATTTCGCGGAAAGTGAGGAGCGACATGGGGATTTTTCAAAAGGGAAAAGCCTTTCTGGAGCGGCATTTTTTGAATGGAAGCATACATATTGAACTGCGGAAACTGCTGTGGGTTTCCTTTACGCTGACATCTGTGGTGGCAACGCTTTTGATGGGGATTTCTTTCTATTACCGTTTTGCGGCACAGTCTGCCCAAACCACATGGGAAGGAAATGACACCCGCATGGAAGATGCAGCAGAACAGGTGACAGCCCATTTCCGCAATATGATCAAAGTATCAGATACCCTGTATTATCGTGTCATCAAAGGGACAGATTTGCAGCAGGATACCATTTCTGATGATTTCCGTTTGATCTATGAAATGAATAAAGATTATGTGGAGAGTATCGCGCTCTTTTCCATTGACGGCAATTTGATTTGTGCCACGCCTAACAGCCATCTGCGTCCTAATTTTTCATTGCAGAAAGAAGCGTGGTATGGCAGTGCGCTGGATACAGAAGAAAATATTCGTTTTGGTGCACCCCAGGTTTCCCGGGTCTTTCGGGCGGAAGGCGATGGCTATACACGGGTGATCCCTATGAGCCGTATGGTGCAGCTGACCATGGGAGATCAGACAAAGCGTGGTGTGCTGCTCATCAATCTGCGGTACGACGTATTGCAGGATATGCTGGAAAATGTCATGGTAGGGGAAGCATCCTATGTATATCTGGCAGGAGAAAACGGCAATTTGCTGTATCATCCCATGCAGGATCAGATTGCCGCAGGCATTATGAAAGAGGAGACTTTACCTCTGCTTATGTCCTCTTTGGAGGGGGATGTGCAGGCAAAACCCTATACTTTCCTGCATAAGACCATTGGCTATACGGGATGGCATATGGTGGGGGTATCCAAAGGGGATACACCGTCTTTGCACAACTGGAAAACAAGAAGTTTCATCCTGTTTTTGCTGGCGTTTTTCCTCAATGCTATGATGCTCATTAACTTTTATGTTTCCAGAAAAGTCACAGAGCCCATGCATCGATTGGAAGGTGCTGTAAAACGAATACAAGCAGGGGATCTGAATACGAAGATACAGGCTTCCGGTGTGTATGAAATACAGAATCTGTCCAATGCCATCGAAGAAATGGAGCGGAATCTGAAACAGCTCATGGAGGATATTGTGCAGGAACACGAAGCCAAGCGGAAAAGCGATCTGATGGTGCTGCAAAACCAGATCAATCCCCATTTCCTGTATAATACACTGGATGTCATTGTATGGATGATTGAAAATGAAAAAAGCGGCGATGCCGTCAAAGCTGTGACAGCTTTGGCACGGTTTTTCCGTATCAGTTTGAGCAGAGGTAAGACGGTCATTCCTGTTTCCGATGAAGTGGAACATGTGCGAAACTATCTGATGATACAGGAAATGCGTTTTAAAAATAAATTTACCTATCAGTTTGATGTGAAAGAAGAAACAAAACAACTGGGGACAGTGAAGCTGATTTTGCAGCCTTTGGTGGAAAATGCCATCTATCATGCCATGGAATTTATGGATGATGATGGGGAATTGACCGTAAAAGGCTATCTGGAAGGGGAAGAATTGGTGCTTTCCGTGACAGATAACGGCTGCGGCATGACGAAGGAGCGGGCAGAGGCTCTCCTGCGGGGAGATTTTGTTCAGACAGGAAAAGGCTCCGGTGTCGGTCTGCGAAATGTACAGGAGAGAATCCAGCTGGTTTTCGGGGAGAAATATGGACTGCGCATTCTTTCAGAACCAGATGAAGGCACTTGTGTAGAGATTCATCTGCCAGCCATTCCCTATGAAGAAATGAAAGAAAGGGGGATGGTATCATGACAGTGAAACAAAAAATATTCCTTTTTGTGGATATCCTCATTCTGGTGGTATTGTTTCTGATTTCGTCTACGGACTATATCTGGAAGGAAAGAAAAGTGGATGTATCCAATATTTCTGTCATTGTGGATATCCCCCAGGACAGCATCAATCTGAATCTGCGGGAAGGTGCCAAGAAAGCGGCGCAGGCATACCATGCGGACATGCATTTTTTGAATCTCCATGATTACGAAGCCCAGCAAGTGGATATGCAGACTTTGGTGCAGCGGGAATTGGATGCAGGATGTGAAGGCATTGTGCTCCAATGCGGAAGCGGCAGAGTCACAGAAGAAATTTTGGAAAATATCCCCGTAGGGGTTCCTGTGGTGTTATGGGATACAGAAGCGGAATCTCCCCGTGTGAAAGCCAATGTTTCTTTTGACAGAGAAGCCATTGCAAGGCTACTGGTGGAAAAGGTGGCTGAAGCGAGGGATAAAGGTCAGAGTGTGACACTGGTGTCCCATAAGGATTGCAGCGATCAGATGCAGAATATGCACGATTTGCTGGAAGAGATGTTCCCGCAGGCTGGGATTATGGTACGCCGTGTGGAACTCGCGGATTATGCGGAGGCCAATGCGCTGGTCAACGGTCTGGCAGCACAGGGAGGCAATATGGTTGTTTCCTGTGATCCACAGGCACTGGAAGCCATGGCAGCGGTTTGTGAAAACGAAGGATGTACCTTACCATTGTACGGCATGGGATGGAGCGGCATGATCCGTGAACAGCTTGAGAAAGAAAATATTACCGGAGTTGCTGTCATAGACGCATATGGCGCAGGTTATTTTAGCGTACAAAAACTGACCATGATTTTGACTGGAGAAGACCAGAATGAAGAAGAAAGAAAGTTTCAGGCTGTCTGGGTAACCGGTGAAAATATGTATGATCGAAGTCGGGAAGCGATTTTGTTTCCTTTTGCGTGAGGTGAGAACAGATGCAAATAAGAAAACAGGAAATCGGAATTTTTATAGGAGTCATTTGTGTGGTTCTGGCAATTGTTTGGCTATGGATGCCTCGTACAAAGGAAAAAAAGGAATTGAAGATTGGGGTTTCTCTTTATTCGGACAGCGATACTTTTGTGGATAGTATCGTATCTTCCATGCAGGAACAGGCAGCTGCTTATGAAGCGGAAACGGGCTGTCCTGTAACTTTGAATATTTCCCGGGCAAACGGCTCTCAGCGGGAACAGTACGATCAGGTGGAACAGTATGCGGCGCTTGGATATGATGCTGTTTGTGTCAATCTGGTAGATCGTACCAACGCATCCAGTATGGTAGACCTTGCACAGTCTGAAGAAGTGCCGCTGGTATTTTTTAACAGAGAACCTGTGCGGGAAGATATTCTGCGAGGCGAAAATGTGTATTATGTGGGTACAGATGCCAGAGAAACGGCAAGGATGCAGGGAGAAGCGGTGTTACAGAGCTATGCGGCCGCCGCAGAGAAAATAGACAAGAATGGTGACGGCATTTTGCAGTATGTGATGCTGGAAGGAGAAATGGGGCATCAGGACACCATTCTCCGCTCTGACTATGTCATCCAGACCATTGAAGATGGCGGCGTGAAGCTGCAAAAGCTGGATGCGGAAACAGCTGACTGGATGCGCAGCCGAGCAGATGCCATCATGGAACAATGGATCGCGGAAATGGGCGATGAAATCGAGCTGGTATTGTGCAACAATGACGATATGGCATTAGGGGCCGCGGATGCCCTGAAGCGAAAAAATTTCACAGCGGCAGTATTCGGTATTGACGGAACGCCGGCAGGACTGGAGGCGCTGGAACAGAAAATACTTTGGGCAACTGTTGACTGCGGTGCAAAAGAACAGGGAAAAGCTGTATTTGGTATCGCCTCCGCCTTGGGTATGGGAAAGGAACTGCCGAAAGAAATGGAATTAACAGATGGCAGATATGTTCGGGTGCCTGTACGGGCACGGATACATGAGTCCATATTCTGAACAGTTTTTTCGACAAAAAACATAAAAAATTATGAGTTTCGCCAAATGAAAACGAATAAATTCCATGTAGATAAAAAAAAATCTCTATTTTTTGCCTGGTACAGATTTGATATAATGTTATTAACAACAGGGAGATTGTTGTGTTACATGTGTTTCGGTCTTGGACTGGACAAAAATTAAAGG
>OFMH01001655.1_pt1 | contig 11503 bp, 9 predicted proteins | sample 1541761 | NCBI WGS metagenome assembly OFMH01 (sample SAMN04209249, study PRJEB22552) | human gut metagenome | biome: gut; material: feces | host: Homo sapiens | place: USA: Oklahoma
TAGTTAATTTTACTAATTCATCATGTACTTGTATAGCTAATTCTCTTGTTGGAGCAAGAATTATTGACCCAATTGCATTTTTTACAGTTAAGTTATTGATTAAAGGTAAACCAAATGCAGCAGTTTTACCAGTACCAGTTTGTGCTTGACCGATTATATCAATACCTTCAAGTGCAACTGGAATTGCTTCAGCTTGAATTGGAGATGGTGTAATAAAACCTAAGTCGTCAATGGCTTTTACTAAAGTCTCCTTTAAGCCTAAATCAGTAAATTTTAAATTCGTCATATAATATCCTCTTTTTCATATATTTTTATTTATTTCAAATTATTCTTAACTATTATTGATTCGTTTATGCAAATATTATCTGTGTTATTGTTTATATTTTCAGTTTTTTCTGTTAATTTCAAAATACTTCCCACCGTGTATTCCTTTGGCGATTTGCTCAACTTGTATCCGCCGCCTTTACCGTGAACGGCATTTACAAAATCGGCTTTTGAGAGCGTTGTCATTATTCCCTCGAGATATTTTAAAGAGATTTTTTCTTTTTCGGCAATTTCTTTAAGCGGTGTATAGTTTTCACTGCCGTTTTTTGCAAGTTGAGCCATTACACGCAGAGCGTATCTGCCTTTTGTTGAAATTTTCATATAAATACCTCTTTGATGAATTTTAAATATCACAGAATTTTAATGAAATAATGCTGTGTCGTTATAAAGAACAATGCTCGCAGTGTTCACAATCGGGAAATTGCGACTTGTCGTAATCAATTCCGTTTTTATCATAGTAGTCTTTAACGGCAGATTTTATCGCTTCTTCAGCTAAAACGGAACAATGCAGTTTGTGTGCAGGCAGTCCGTCAAGTGCTTCGGCAACCGCTTTGTTGCTCAATTCCAATGCCTCATTTACGGGTTTTCCTTTAATTAGTTCTGTTGCCATTGAACTTGAAGCGATAGCAGAACCGCAACCGAAAGTTTCAAATTTAACATCTTCTATAATGTCATTTTCGATTTTCAGATATATTTTCATAATATCTCCGCATTTTGCATTTCCTACTTCGCCAATGCCGTCTGCATTTTCTATTATACCTACATTTCTTGGATTTTTAAAGTGGTCCATCACTTTTTCACTGTACAATGCCATAATTTTTTACTCCTTTTATCGTTTTATACTATAAAATTTCTTTTGCCGTTGCATAAATCACGCCAAACGGGTGAAATGGAGCGTAAATATTCAACAACTTCTTTTACAGATTTAATTATGTATTTAATTTCTTCTTCCGTGTTGCTTTCACAAAGAGAAAGACGCAATGAACCGTGAGCAATTTCGTGTGGTCTGCCGATTGCAAGCAGTACATGACTCGGGTCTAATGAACCCGATGTGCAGGCAGAACCCGATGACGCCGATACGCCTTTTTCGTCAAGTAAAAGTAATAATGATTCGCCTTCAATACCCTCGAAACAGATGTTTACATTTGATGACAGTCTTTGTTTTCTGTCGCCGTTTAGGATACTGTGCGGTATTTCAAGCAATCCGTCTGTAAGTCTGTTTCTTAATTTCAACATTTTTTCATTGTCTTTTTCGCAGTTGTCAAGCGATTGCTCAAGTGCGATTGCCATTCCCATTATTGCAGGCAGATTTTCCGTTCCTGCACGCTTTCCTCTTTCCTGAGCACCGCCCTCTATTATGTTTGAAAGTGCAATTCCGTTTCTTGAATAGAGAACGCCTGCACCTTTCGGACCGTGAAATTTGTGTGCAGAAAGCGAAAGCATATCAATGTTTAATTTTTTAACATCAATTTTGATGTGTCCTGCCGCTTGAACTGCGTCTGTGTGGAAAATAACATTGTGTTTTTTGCAGATTTTCCCTATTTCTTCAATCGGCTGAATGGTGCCTATTTCGTTGTTGGCAAACATAATTGTTACAAGACAGGTCTTGTCCGTTATTGCTTTTTCAAGTTCACTCGGGTTGATTATTCCGTTTTCGTGAACATTAAGTAAGGTTATTTCAAAACCCTCTTTTTCTAATTTCTTTAGCGTATGTAAAACTGCGTGATGCTCAAAAGCACTTGAAATTATGTGAGTTTTGCCTTTCCTTTTTCCGTTAACGGCGGCAGAAATGATTGCTTGATTGTCAGATTCGCTCCCGCCCGATGTAAAATAAATTTCATTCGGCAAACAGTTCAGTCTGTCGGCAATTCTTTGTCTTGCATTTTGTAACGCTTCGGCAGCAATTTGCCCGTCTGTATGTAAACTTGAAGGGTTTGCGTATATCACATTTAAGTATTTCAGCATTTCTTTTATAGCAGCTTCGCTCGTTTTGGTTGTTGCTGCATTGTCTGCGTAAATTCTCATATATCTACCTCTTGTCTGATTTCAATAGAACTTGTATTACCTACCATTTAAGTAGGCTGTTTTTTCAAATACTATTCTATCACTATTTACCTACCTTGTCAATAGGTAAATAGAAAACAAAAATTTAATATATTGCAAATCCTCTGTTATTTTGCTGAGGATTTTTGTCGGATTTCTTATAGTTGTTATCTGTTTCAACATCAGTCAGAACAAAAAAGAGCCTGACGAAAAAAATCATCAGGTCAAATTATTTATATATAATTTTTGTTTTGTTAAAGTCTTTCCAAGATAATTTTTGACCGCAGTTACTGCAAAAGACCATATATTCTCTGTCGAGATATTTATTACACCTTGGGCAAATCGAAAAAACCAACTTCACTTTTTTAAAAATAACGGTTTCCGTAACCTGCATTGCAATTCTATAAGAATCGCTGTTATTCATAGTCTTTATTCCTTTAGATGAAATTTGCTTTTAATAAGATATTTTAATTTTTTTTATTTTTCCGGCAACAATCAGTACGCTTTCAAGAATTAAACTTAAACAGCAAGGTACAAGCACCATTTGAAATTTGAAAATATACGAAACGATAACGCTTATGCTTATTACAAGCAGTATAGTCAGGGAAATTTTGCGAAAATATTTGAACTCTTTTTTCGACAATGGCTTTTCAGGTGTATCGAGCGGACAAAAGACAAATATACAAACTGCCGACACTGCACCGATAATGAGAAGAATGGTCTGAAAATCATAAGTTTTTGACAGCCTGATTACAACAATACAAACTGATATTGAAAGAGTTGACAGTATTTCACATCTTGTTTCGGTTGCTGCGTGATAACCTCCGGCATATTTTCTTATAAATTGAAATGCAATATAGAAAATAATACTTTCAATAATACAGTTTAATAAAAAACCGAATATACAGGCTATAATAAAAAACATAAGTTGTGACAAAAACATAAACAAACCATATATATATAATTCTTTATCTTTGTCACTTATTGTTCCGTTTGAAATCATTTTTTCAGTAAAATAAGTTGATAATTTATTTACCATTCTCAATCTTGCTGAATTTCTTCAAAGCAACAGGTGCCTTTGGTTGATATACAGTTCCGCTTGTCGTACTGTTTGCACTGTTCTTGACCGAAAGCATAACAACACTTTTTAATATGTTTTTCAAACTAATATTTTTCATAGAAATTACTCCTTTCTTTTAATCAGAAAACTAATATTAACCATAACTGTAACAATTATATTGCATAGTTTTTCGGGAATCAATATCTGAAACAAAACTATGCTATTTTTAAGGCATTTATAATATATTTATTTTGATAATTAGTAAAACTTTGAAATTAGTTTGTAATTACAATCTGTTTTAGTGGTTATACTATATTGTAGGAGAACATTTTTATTGTATGATGGTATAATTTTTGTGGGTGATGTCATGGGTAATATAAAAATCAATACAACAAAAATTGGCAGCCATATTGTTAAATTAAGAAAAGAACAACATTTGACACAGGAAAGTTTAGGTAAAAAAATACATATATCACCAACTCATATTTCTACTGTTGAAAATGGTGGCTCATATAGTTTAAACACTCTTATTACAATTTGTGATGGATTGGACACAAGATTAGATTATATTCTTTATGGAAATATCAGAGATAATTCTAAAGATAATTTAATAGATTTGTTGAATTTATGTACTGATAAAGATATAGCTATTTTAGAATCTGTTGCACACACATTGATAGATTTCAAGGAAAAATAGAATTTGTATTTATTAAGACTATATGTTATTATTTTGTCAATAGGCGTTGCCTATTGACTTTATTTTTTGGTGGTGATTATTCTGAAAGTCGCAATATGTGATGACGAACAAATATATATTAACAACATAATTGAGCATTTGGATTTCTTTTCAATAGATAATAATATAGATTTTGAAAAAAGTGTATTTAGCGATTCGTCAGATATGCTCTCGAGTAATATGAATTATGATATTGCGATACTCGATGTCGAAATGGATAATATGAACGGTATAAAACTCGGCGAAGAATTAAGGAAAAGAAATCCGCACATTATTCTGATTTATGTTACTGCTCACAAAAAATATCTTGATGATGCTTTAAATCTTAATGCCGTTCGTTTTTTTGAAAAGCCGCTTGATTCACAAAGATTTTACAGAGGATTGAGTGACGCAATAAAAAGGATTGATAATTCAACAATCAGTTTTTATGTAAAGGATAATAGAATGGTGGAACGGATTTCTGCACAAGACATAATATTTGTAGAAATTGAAAAGCGCAAAACAAAAATTGTTACTTGTAATAAAGAATACCATTCCGACCATAATATGAACTTTTGGAAAGATAATCTTGCGAGCACGATATTTATATCTCCGCATAAAAGTTATATTATAAATTTTAACTATGTCACATCGTATGAAAGAAAGCGTATTATTCTTGACAATAAATATGAAATAAATATTGCAAGAAACAGACAAACAGATTTTTATCAAAAGTTTATGCATTTTATGGAGGGTAAATAATGTCAAGACTTATAGTAATGATGTTTGTTTATTTTTTTGAAATGATAATATCGTTTTGCTTTTTTACAAGAATATATGAAAAAAAGCAAAAGCCAAATTTCCTTATTATTTTAATAGGATTATTATTGTTTTTGCCAAGTTCATGTATATTCAGTCTTTTTGAAAATGAAATAATTAATTTAATTGTATTTTTTGCAATAAATTTTATATTTGCCCTGTTATGTTTTGATATTTCAGTTAAAAATGCCGCAATTCAAAGCATTATTCTTGATACTCTTATGTTTTCTACTGAAATAATTACTATTTTTCAACTTTCTGCAATTTTTGAACTTCCGACAAATAAATATAAAGATGATGTCCATATTCTTATAATCGTTGTATTAATATGTAAATTAGTATATTTTATTTTATCTCAATTATTATCATTGATAATAATAAAAATAGGACATAAAAATAATAAAATAAAGCAATTTCTGCCACTGTTTATATTTCCTGTATTAACTATTTTATCCTGTACAATATTTTTATTTATTGCATTAGAATTTGAAGTATCAACATCATACAAAATTGCAACGACAGCTGTTTGTATTCTATATATTATTGCAAGTATATTTATTTTTATATATTACCAAATACTTGCCAATCGCGAAGAAAAAATAAATGAGCTGGAGTCCGAAAAAAGACTGTATAATTTAAATCAAACATATCTCGATGTTTTACAACATCAAAACAACGAATTGCAGATGATGTTTCACGATACGAAAAATCACTATCTTACCATCGGCAGTTTTGATAATATAGATGAAGTAAAAGCGTATATAAAAAAGATTTATCCTGAATTTCAAAACAGGAATATTATAAATATATCCAACAACAAAATGCTTGATTTAATTATCAGCAAATATATAGTTGTTTGCAAAAATAATAATATTAAATTTGACTATGAAGTAAAAACTGCAAATTTAGATTATATAGATAATTCTGAATTATCTATACTTCTTAACAACATTCTTGATAATGCTGTTGACGCTGCAAAATCAAGCAAAGAAAAAAGTATTGAATTTTCATTAAGGCATATTAATAATATGGATTTGCTGAATGTTGTAAATTCCTGTGATTTTCCGCCAAAACATACCGGCAAACAATTACTTACAACAAAATTTGATAAAAGTAACCATGGATTTGGTACAAAAATAATAAAAAAATATGCAAAAAAGAACAATGGCAAATATGAATGGTCTTATAATGATACAGAACATAAATTTCATTTAACAATTCTGTTTCTTAAAATTTAATTTTTACCTCAGGTACCCTGCTTTTTTTGTCGTTTTTATAGCATAGTTTTGTTTTTTTGTTGAATTACCGTCTTCTTATTTATTAAAATTTTTAATAAAGACTCAAGACTTATAGTAAAGAGTATATCAATCTAAAATATGCTGTTCTGTGTAATATATGTTTACATAGAATAACAATAATAATTACTTTATTATAGGAGACGGAACAAATGGAAGATTTTTATGAATTAAATTCAACAAATCACAAACCGTGGAAAAAGATTCTATCGGTCATTCTTGCTGTAATTATCGGCTTCGGAACGATAGTAACACTGACAGTCGGAAGCTCAAGACTTCAAGAATGGCTTGGTATTCAGTCTATGCTTTCTGCATATGCTTCGGAAATTGTTGATACCGAAGGTGCAGCAGCAGTTGACAAAAATGCTATGCTTGCAGATGACCATACAATAAATCTTGAAAACCGAGACGGTTCAAATACCGTATATCTGTTTTCAGAGCCGATTTCCTTTGTTGACGATAACGGAAATCTCAAGACAAAGGATATATCTGTTGAAAAACAGACCGATAAAAAACTAAAAGATAATGGCTATGATTACACAAACGGACAAAACGATTACAGGATAAATTTTTCAAAAGATTCTTCAAAGGGGATAGAAGCAGTAATCGGTAATTATTCTTATTCTATTGTCCCTTATTCCGATACAAAAGCAGAGGGTACTGAATCTGTAGCAGAATTTTCAAACGAAAAATTTGAAGTTTTTCAATATGAAAATATTTACGGTGAAGGAACAAATTTGCGATTTTATCCTCAATTAAACGGTCTTAAAGATGAAATTGTGCTTAATCGAAATATTAATAAAAACTCATTTTCATTTGAATTAAAAACAAACAATTGTACGGCTAAACTCAATGAAGACGGCACTATTTCTATCATTAATAATGATGATACCGTTATTCAGACCTTTACCGCTCCGTTCGCTTACGACAGCGAATATGTAGAGGGAGATTTAAATTCACATTATGTTGATTGTGAATACTCTCTCATAGATAAAGATGAAACATCTTATATAATGACAATAACCGTTCCTAATGAATGGTTTACGAGCGACAGCACAAAATACCCCGTAGTCATTGACCCTACTACAAGTCAATTAGGCAATTACAGAGACGCAGGTATATACAATAAAAGTACAAGTGCGTCTATATGTTACGGCAAAGAAGAAACTTGTTGTTTCGGACGAGCTTCCGAGTACGGCTACGGCAGAGTATTAAATCAGTTTACTATGCCGAGTGAAATTAAAAAAGGTGCTGTAATAAACAGTGCTTATTCATGGCAGAGAGAAACGACAGGCAGAACTACAACAACAAAAGTTACGCCTCATATGGTAACAAGCGCTTGGTACGAGGGTGAAGTTACTTGGAAAACAAGACCTACATATAACTCTGTAAAAGGAACTACAAGAACAATAAACAGTAAATCTACGGATGACCCTGATAATAAGTATTGGTATAAATTTAATATTACAAATATGGTGCAAAAATGGGCTGACGGAACAAATAAAAACTATGGCTTTTGTTTTGAAAGTTCAGAAGAAACTGACGGAAACTATAATTGGCGTGCTTTTACTTCCCGTCAATATTCTTCATCTGCAATGCGTCCATATACCGTAATTAATTATACAAATGATACAACTGCGCCTACAGTAACAAGTGTAACAGGCAATATTTCAAATTGGACACAAAATAATGTTACTCTGACAGTTAACGGAGCGAAAGATAACAACGGCGGTTCAGGACTTCATTCTTCTCCGTATTCTTTTTCAACAACAAAAGGTTCATATAGTTGGCAATCAGCCAACAGCAAAACATTTTCATCAAACTGTACTGTTTATGTTTATGTGCGCGACGCTATGGGAAATATCCGTCTTGTTTCAACACAAACAATAAATAAAATAGATAAAACCGCACCGTCAGTTTCGTCCGTTACAGGCAATCCGACAAAATGGACTATGGATAAAGTAACTCTGACGGCAAGCTCAAGCGATTCTGAATCGGGAATTAAAGATTACAGTTTTTCAAGTACTGAGGGTGCTTATTCTTGGCAGTCTGAAAATACAAAAACATTTTCGGAAAATCAAACTGTATATATCTATGCAAGAGATAATGCGGGTAATATTTCCAAACCTGTTCAAATTGATATTAATAAAATAGCTCCTGATGAATCATATTTCTTAAAGCCCGAATTATATACAGACGGTTGTCTTACAGGTATAATTAATCCGAGAAATAATGATGACAATTTACTGTATAAAATAGGTGAAAACGGTGAATGGCAGAAATATACTGTTCCGTTTGCATTGCCGCTTTATCAGGAAAGCATTGTATATGCTAAATTTGAAGACAGTGATGAAATTGTAAGTAAAAAAATCACTCCTGACAGTTCACGATTGGGAGAGTATAAAGAAAATTCAATTGATTTTTCAATGAAATATAAAACGGTTTCATTTGATTTTGTCAGAGAGTATAGCAGTGTAAACAAAAAATGGTTCTTTTCAACGGACAGCACTGTTTCAAAGGAAAGCGATTATATTTATACTGCTGTTTTGACTAACGGAATGAGAGTCCGGTTTTTAAAATCTTCCGTAGGAGTATATACAGATAATAAAAACGGTTATATACTCAATGTCAGTGAAAATGGGTATATTATTCAAATTGGAAATACTAATTATATCTATAATTCTGAAGGTGTACTTGAGTCCGTCGAAAGTAAGTACGGAGATTCTATATTAATAGCACGAGAAGAGTCTTCAATAACAATTTCTGACGGTTCTGAACGAAAATATGTTTTAGCGCTTGATTTAAATAAAAATATAGTATCTGTTACAGACCCCGCAGGCAATACGATTAAATATGAATATGACAATAACAACAATCTTTCAGAGGTTATAAACCAAGAAGGTGTTACCGTCGGTAAATACTCATATTCAAACGGACTTTTGAAAAAAAGTTCAGATAAGTCGATAGAGTATAATTCTGACGGCAGAGTAACATCATATGAGTATGACAACGGTGCATATACCGACTATGTTTATGACAATAAAAATAAAACTGTTTTTATTGAAGATTCAACAGAAAAAACTGTTTTGTACAGTTACAATGATGCTCTTAACATAGTTTCGTCAGTTGACGAAAAAGGAAATAAAACAGAATATCAGTACGATGAATTTAATAGGCTTGTTTTATATAAAACAACTGATGACGAAGTATCGTATAAATATGATTCAAACAATAATTTGATTTCGGAAGTTCACAGTAATGATAACGAAGAAGATTTGTATTATTCGTATGATGAGAATGATAAATTGATTCGTCAGCAGACAGGAAACAATTATACCTATTCAGTATATAACGATAATAATGAACTAATTATTTCAGCAACATTAAAAGAAAATTATTCAGGCAGAATTCCTGCTGTTTATGATTCATCATTGACTTGCTTTGATACAATAAGTTATACTTATGATAACGGTCTGCTCACAAAAACTGTTGACAGTAAAACAGATAAAACTGTATCATATAGTTATGATGAATACGGTAATGTAGTCAATATTGCAACTTTAACTGCAAAAAATTCTGACAGCTCTTCGGTAAGTAAGGTAGATTATACATACAATATACTAGGAAATGTTCTTACTTCAATGAATGGCGACAACAAATCTGAATATATTTATGATAAAGCGAACAATATAGTTTTCAGCAATGAAAACGGAGAAATATCTCGTACCGTATATGATGAATACGGAAGAGTTGTACAGTATATAACAACTGAAGATTATGACAAAACAAAAGACGGTCTTCCCGAGTCAAATACATATTCGGACAAGAATGCAGGCGTTACTTATTCCTACAATTCAAACGGAACGGTTGCAAAAGTAAAAAACAGATTAGGCAAAGTTACCGAATATACATACAATGACAGAGGTTCTCTTGAACTTGCCGAGTTTGACATTTATAAATTCCATTATATAAATCATGGTGAAGTTTCTAAAATTGATATAGGCGGAAAAACCGCAGTAACATATCAGTATGATGAAAAGTTTAATTTGATTGCTGAAAAATACTCAAACGGCGGAAGCAGAACTTATGAATATTTAGAAGGAAAAGTAAGCAGACAATATTTTGACGGCAATGAAAAAGATGATGTTACATATGAATATAATAGTGACGGAAGTCTTGCCGCAAAAACAATTAATTTATTGAACTATTTTTATTCTTGTACAGAAAAACTATATGGTGAAGGAATAAACGGCAGTCAAGAAATAGCTCATTTAGTATTTGTAACTAAATCTAATAAAGATAAAAATATACCGGACGATATCACATCTTTACATTTTGGCCAAGTTTATCATATTGTACATGGTGAAAACAGCATAGTTTTTTCAAGAGATATTATAAATAATGATTCAACCGAAACAAATAATTCTTCTAATTCTTCGAAATCTTTTGAATACAATTTTGAGCATGACGAAAACGAAAACAATGTTTTAGGCAGAATAAAAAGCAATGTTACCTTTACTTCTCATAATAAAATAGACGAAGAAGGAAATATTGTAAATCGTTATTATGAAAATCTGTCGAAAAAATATAGTTTTGAGACTGTTTATGACAAAGATAATAAACTTGTATCAATAAACAGTAAGTATGGCGATTTAGATTATATTGAAAACTATACTTATGATGAAAAAGGTCAGTTGATTAAAAGCAACGGTACGAACAATTGTGAATATGAGTACGATGAGCGAGGCAATATTGTTTCTAAAAGTGTTAACGGAGAAAAGTCAGATTTTGCCTATTCACAGGATGGATGGAAAGACAGATTGTTGTCGGTAAACGGAGTGCCGATTACATACGACGATATGGGCAATCCTGTTTCTTATGCGAACAGACAGTTCAAGTGGAAAGTAGGAAGATATTTATCTGAGTTAACAGATGGCGAGAATAAGTACAGTTATAATTATGATGATAACTGTATGCGAATTTCAAAAGATATAAACGGTGTCAAAACATTTTATAACTACGAACAAGGAAAACTTATTTCACAAAAAGACTCAAACGGCAATTCTATTTATTTTCAATACGCTGAAAACGGCGCACCTCTCGGCTTGGTTTATAATCATATTCAATATTATTATATTACAAATCAACTAGGCGATATAGTTGCTTTGGCTGATGAAGACGGTAAAATCGTTTGCGAATATGTTTACGGTGATTGGGGCGAAATATTAGATATTACGGGAGATTTGG
>OFMH01001659.1_pt1 | contig 11472 bp, 8 predicted proteins | sample 1541761 | NCBI WGS metagenome assembly OFMH01 (sample SAMN04209249, study PRJEB22552) | human gut metagenome | biome: gut; material: feces | host: Homo sapiens | place: USA: Oklahoma
CCACAAGATTATCAACGCCCGGACGCACCGAGCCATAAGTGATGTCATAAACATGAGCGGCCAAATCGTTGCGCGAATTACCCTCAGCTATGAATGTGCGCATCTTGATATCCTTCCATGCCACCTTTTCAGCGCGGATACGGCGCGACAATATTTCGTGCAGCTTTTCGTGTGTGACATTTGCACCGAGCCTTTCAATATCTTCTGCCTTCTGTTGGTTAAGATATTCGTTAAAACCCTGCAGCATGCCGTAATAGGCGGCCTCAGCTGTATTAGGAATATAGCCAAACACGGTATTGTCTAACTCATTGTTGACAGCCTTCAATATAGGTTCAACCAAGGTACGGCCGAGCTCTTTGCGTTCATTATAGATATCCTTGTCCGAGCCACGGCTGAAGTACACGCGTTCAAATGAACAAGCAGCATATTTTTTAGCCTCAATTACCTGTTCGGTATGCACTTCTCCGCATTTATTCATAAAGATGCCTTGACCAGGCTGCAGTTCATGCACCATGTCAGCCTCCACATCCAAAGCCGTTTGTATGACAGGACGCTCTGAGGCCACAACCATCAATTCGTCATCTTTGTAATAAAACGCAGGACGTATGCCCCAAGGGTCGCGCATGGTAAACATCTCACCCGAACCGGTCACGCCACACAGCACATAGCCGCCGTCCCACACGGGTGCAGCCTTCTTCAGCACGTTGCACAGGTTGATATTGTCCTCAATATAGCGCGTGATGTCCATATTTTCGAGTCCCAACTTCTTAGCCTCAACAAAGCAGCGTTCGCTCTCGCGGTCAAGGCGGTGACCGAGTTGTTCAAGTAAGATATATGTGTCCGACACCATACGCGGGTGTTGGCCTTTCACAGCTATCTCGTTGAATATCTCCATCACGTTTGTCATGTTGAAGTTGGCGCAGATACACAAATTCTTGGCGCGCCAGTTGCTGCGGCGCAAAAACGGGTGGACATACGAAAGGCCACTCTTGCCAGTAGTCGAATACCGGAGGTGGCCCATATATATTTCGCCAGCAAACGGAACATAACGGGCTGCAAAGTCCGCGTCATGCAATTGTTCGCTTGTGAAATCAGCTAATTCCTTATGTACGTTACCAAAAATCTCTTGAATGGCTCCGCCGCCAAGGCCGCGTTGCCGAAACATAAACTCCTCACCTGGAGCCGCCTGCATTTTCACGCATGCCAGCCCCGCACCTTCTTGACCGCGGTTATGCTGCTTTTCCATCAGCAAATACAGCTTGTTCAAGCCGTACATCCACGTGCCATATTTCTTTTCATAATAAGAGAGCGGCTTGAGTAATCGCACCATGGCTACACCGCACTCATGTTTCAAAGGTTCCATTCGCCGAATTCTTTGGTTTTGTGGGCAAAGATACGAAAAAAGTTACAACTCTGCGAAGGTTCGCGCAATTAAGTACACAACGTTTCGTAAAAAGAGCCTAACCCCGCCTACTCTACCCCTAAAACGTGGGCATCACACGCAGCCAACCCCTAAATCCGCTCACCATTCGTTCCTAAACAAATAGCGGATTTAAGGGTTGGCACATAGAGTTCGCGCTTTACTTCACCATCACTTTTTTGCCGTCAACAATATTCAAGCCTTTTATTGGCCTGTTGAGCTTCACACCTGTGGGTGAATATATGCTATGTGGCATAGCCGTTGACGAAGTCTCGACCTCGTTCACTGCATCAAGCTCCGTATCGGCAAGATAGGCAAATTCTGTATCTTCGATGGGCAACACGTCTTTTGCCATACCCCACACACGATGCTTTCGAAATTTGTCAACAGCATCACGTGGCACATAAAGCGTAACATTTTTATAAGCGTCCCAATAATCACTATATACACCATCAACATAATCAACATACTCACCATCAGGTATGTCATGACACCCCAAATACAATCTATTTAGTCGCGCATAGCTAAACGGGCCAATTCCTACTCTTTTTAATTTACTACCAAAAGCCAAATAATCTGCACTCCACAGGTCAGCAAAAGCATGCCCACCTATTTCTATTACATTTTTACCCACAAAGCCCTTTAACTTACCCGAACGGAGAGAGCTCCACCGCACCGTGCGGCACGCATCTGGCAAAGACAACACACCTGCATAAGAAGGGAGAATATGCACTATTTGCCCGTAGTCTTTCGTGTATACAGCTTTTCCATCGAACGTATAATAAGGATTATCTGAATGAAATACAAGATCTTTCAGTTTGTAGCAAGAAGCAAATGTCGTACCCTCAAACGACCTCACCGTAGACGGGATATTTATTTTTTCAAGAGAACTTTCTACGTTCCAAGAAGCAAATGCCCAAGTGTCTATTTTCTCCAATCCTTCATTAAGGGTTACCTCACGTAACGAATAAGTATCTTGAAACGCCGCATAACCAATAGAACGCAATGTACCCGGAACAGCAATAGAGCGCAAAGACACTGCGAATTCAAAGACATTATCTGGCAAATAATCATCTATATTTAGCTCATAGTCTTCCATATAGATACCACCTTTTACTATCTGCGCTGCACTTAAATCCAAATTTGCAAGTTTGGGCGTTTTATTGTCAGTACACCCCACCATATCACGGAGCGTAGCCAAATCATCACCATTAATCTTACCACTAACAACTAAATTACGCACCTTGTACAAATCATTGCCCAACTTCTCCTTCAGCGTACCAGGTTCTTGCCCCATATCAATAGTCAGCGTTTTATCCAAATCGGTGCGCTTAGGCAGTGCCACACGATCCGCATTCACGATGGTATTTGTGGCAGCATCGTAGAGCATCACCGTGAGTTGCAACTTTCCATAGTCGTCACAATTAAAGTTTGCAGATACGTTTGCCACATAAGCATAATCTTTGCAGGCCTCCAACGTTGATGGTACACTACCCTCCAGCCCATTACAACTGGGATAAATGAAGCGCGCAACGTCCGAATACAGCATTTCCACCTTTGTTGGCAAGTTCTCAAATCCACCCATCTCCTCACTTTCACCAGCAAAATTATTCGTTTGTTTATAAGGGCCCACACTATCCTCTGTCACCACATACACCAAGCGAAGTTGCGCATTAGCCATAGCATTAGCCACGCGCGTAGTAGTGTACACTTTATAGGTCTCATCGGCCTCAACATAGGTTACGCTGTCAATGCGCACCATTTTATCAGTTGTCAGTCCGGCCTGTTCTATTTGTCGTTTTAGCCACGAATAGCTCACCGACGTACTTTGGCGATTGAGAAAGGCTGAAGGATAACTATTAACCTGCAAGCCATATTCGTCAACATACGCCATTTTATCCCCGTTTCCGTGTATAGCGATGGCTAAAAAGTTGTCGGGAAAATCGCGTTTAAGGCCATCTATGGCCACAATGCCCTGAGGACACCAGCCACACCATGTAGCAGTGGCCTCCTCCATCACCATACGGCGTGGATAGCTCTCTGCCGCCAGTGTAGCACTATCTGACGACAAAGTAAATTCTGCCCAAGTTTGCACCGTTCCCATGATGCTTAATGACATCACGGCCGCCAAGAATTGTAATATTCGTTTCATAGCATTCTTATTTTGTTGAATAACACAAGTGATTTGCGGTCAAATGTACGAATATCCTTTTACATCGGTTTCATTATATTTAATGATATTTGCCCATATAAAGACAAAAAAACGGCAAACAGGAACGAATGCAGATACAAGTTTTAGGACCATACACGCTACACAAGAGATTTATTATAGTCCTGATTTTTAGACATATAGACGCATATTTCTTTAGTTTTCCTTTAATATAAGCGCTCTTGCCTTGTAGTCAGGCAAATAACTGGCCATCAATTCATGAAAATGGCGGTTGTGCGAAGGCTCCTTGAGGTGGCACAACTCGTGTACTACGACCATTTCAAGACACCGCTCAGGGTAAAACACAAGATTGAAATTAAAACACACGACACGCGAGGCTGGCATCATACTGCCCCAACGCGACTTCATAACCTTGTAGCGCACAACCGAAAGTGGCGCCTCATTCATGCGTGGAAGCCAATAGGCAAGATAACTATTGACAAGCGTTTTGAACTGTTTTGCATACCACGCATTGATTACCAACATGGCTTGCTGCGGTGTGAGCCAGCGCGACGAGCTCACTACAAGCTGACCATCTTTTAGTTCGACTTGCGGTGCCCCTTTTTCTGTCAAGCGGTAATGAAGCGGGTAACGATTGCCTAAGTAGGTGAACAACTCGCCCTCTGCATAATCGTGGAACCAATAGTCCTTTTGCTTTTCTAAACGCTGTTTTGATTTTGCCACGGCATTTCGCAGCCAATCTTTTTTGTCGTTCAAAAAGTCCATGACCTTGTTTTTGTCGCACCACAGGGGCACAACCAGCGACACACTACCATCACGGCGTACCACCATGCGTAGCGCCTTGACAGCCTTTATGCTGACCGTTAATTGTATGCCCTCGTAAGTAATTGTTGTGTTGTCCATCTTTGAATAAAAGGGTGTTAGCCTCACGCGCACGCGCGTCATGTTTTTTCGTGCAATTTGTCTACACTCTACACTTTTACGGTCTAACTAATTGATTTTCAAATGTTTTAAGAGTGTAGGTACTACCTACACTTTGTCTACACTGCATCTGCACAACCCGTCTACACTATGGCAGACCACATCTATCTTAAAGTGCAAATATGATTGCACAGGTAATACGTCGCGCGGCAGACAGTTGTGCCACTACGTTTGTAGAGTTACGGGGGAGCGGTTTGCCTGTTTCTCCGACCGAAAAGTCTGCCGCCCGTTACACAAAAGCCGCAAGCACAATGTGGCATACGATGGCTGTCTGCACTCGCACAGACACTCACGAAGCGTGCAAACAAAGTGCAGATGAGTGCAGATAAAGTGCAGACAAAGTGTAGAGTTGTCTACACTACTTTTTGTGTTGAATATCAATGAGTTAAATAGCAAAAGTGCAGAGTGCAGACAGTTTTACATTTTATAAATTAAGGGAGTGCACACAGACTTGTGCAAGCACCACATACACTTGACTACACTGCCATCATACTAATAAACCACCTCGACAGCTGCGGGATAAATGCGCTCGGGGTCAAAATAGGTGGCAAGCGATTGCACCATGTTTTTCACGTCAAGCCGCAAACGGCGCTCGCAAATGGTTTTGCCATTTACTACCACCTTGACAGGCTGGGACAAATCAACCAGATGCTCGTCAAGATAGAGTGTGAAACTGCCGCCCCGGGCTGGTGTGTAATGACGGGCAAACTTTAATTCGATACCATATACAGGGTCACGCTCCACGGTGGTGTAGTGCACATCTTCTACCACAATATTTACCTCGTTTGCAGCGATGTTTACATCATAGCGTGTGCGACATTCTGTTGCCGGGCGTTTGTTTACCTTAATATTGTAAAAGCCCGTACGATGCAGGCCGTCCATTTCAAAATCCTCCCATATAAAATGCTTGGGGTGTGGATTTCGTGTAAAATGCGACAACCACGGTGTGGTGACAGAATAATCGATAAAATGCTGGCGTCCGGGTATGAGTTCAACTTTGTGCCTGAAGCCGGCAGGATAAAGGGCTTCCATGCTGTCGAGCGCCTCCTTGGTATAACCTGTCAGCCGGTTGCGATAAAAACCGGCATCGTTGGCACCTGTGCGAAACGAAAAGCCGATGTTCTCCAAATTTTCAACTGGTGCATTCTTCAAGGGTTCGCCACCAGCCATTGGCCCCGCCGCAGCCCAATAGTCGGCATAGAACGAAGCCAGACGTTGCGACCCATAACCGCCCTCAGATATGCCAAACACATACAAGCGGTTAGGATTGACATCGGGCGAGAGCATTGCCTCGCGCAACAAGTTGGACCATGCCACTTGCTTGCTGCGCTGCCACCATCGGTACCATTCGCCCTCGTTGGGTATTTGCGGAATGAAATACAGCGAAGGGGCATCGGCAAAGCGCTTGGCGAGTATCAGTCCGGTTTGCCACTCTTGCTGCTTGGGACCCGAACCATGCAGATAGACGTAAAGGGGATAACCTGCCTCGGGCTTGCTGCCCTTGCAGCCATAATAGAACGGCATGACGGCATGCGGCTCGAGCGTGTCGGGCAACAGCCATTTGTCGGTCGTGCTCCCAAGACTATCAGTAGCCGGCAGATGGTATGCTGCCGCCTTGTTTGCCTTGCACCAAGCTTGCCAAACAAGGGCACGTTTGGCGCTTAGCCGACTGAAAGAAACACGTGCCGATGGGGCTACAACCGCGTTGCTATTATTAAAGGTTTGCATGAAATAATGCTCTATATCACCTTGATTTTGAGCATTTACACACAAACTAAAAAGACTAAGTATTAGTAAATAGAGCTTGTTCATAAAGTCGTTTTAATATTGGGACGTGCATCAGTTTGCTACAAGGTCAGTCATCATGGCCAAGTCGGCCTCAGACAGTCCGGCCTTAAGCAACATGGCTTTGTCATCGTCGAGGAAGTGCATGGCATTGTCGTGTGGCAAAGCCCGTTTGTAGCGCGTTACCGCCAGAGGCAGATTGCCTCCGAGCCAGGCTGCATGACCTGCATTAAGGAAGTCGGTTGGTGTGGGTTGGTTGGCCAGCACTTTGGTGTAATATTTTTCGGCCTGTTCATATTTAGCTGTCAACAATGAACACCATGCCAAAGCACGCTCAGAATTGCCTGACTGAGGAGCCAAATAATTGGCTTTGAACAGATATTTGAACGCCTCGTCGTAACGTTGCAAATATATCAGACATTCGGCTTGGCGCAACGCCAATGCTGCATCTTCGGGCTGCATTTCGGCCAAGTCGTTGTAACATGACAGAGCCTCTTCGTAGTCGCCGGCATTGCGGTTGCAAACGGCCAAATGACGAAGTGTCCAATCTGATTGTGGTTTGAGCGCATTGGCCTGTTCGTAAAGTGCACGGGCACGTACAAAATCGGCCACTTGTTCGTAGCAATAACCAAGTCTCTGCAACAGGCCATTGGTACGCGCACCGACCGGCACACGCTCGTACAAACTGCGCGCAAGGTCGTATGACTTGTCTTTGAAAACGAAGTCGGCCATGCGTACAAGCAGTTCTTCGTCGTTCATAATGTTGTCGAACGGGCTGTAATCGGCTATAAAGAGATTGCGTTGGAACGGATTGACAAAAGCCTCGCGATGTATGTACAAATTGCAAAAGCGGTAAAAGCCTTGTACATAAGAGCGCAACTCATCTTTGTAACGCTCTGCGGCATCACGCTCCATGGGAGCTGGCAAATCGATGTCTGCCAGGCTCTCTTGCATTTTTGCAGCCTTGTCGGAACCGGCATCAAGTGGCAACTGCAGAGCCATCAGACAGAACGAATATTTGTCGGAATCGCAAAGCCCTGCATTGTTTATCATCAGTTTTACGAGCTTGTTCTTTTCAAGGCCTGCCGGCAGTTCGGGGTGCTGCATAGTGAATGGCCAAAACCAATTACAAGCTATATTGAAAAACGGGAACCGCTGCTTCAACACCTTGAACGAGCCCATATACATGTCGGCACCACGTTGTTGTAATGCTACAAACTCCTTCATGTATTCGCTTAATTTTGAGGGCGTTCCGTCATCGTTCCATTCAGGATTAAAGTCTGCTTCGTCCAATCGTTCCTTAATATCGTCTATGCCAAGTGACTTGTCAATGCGCAAATCTTTCATGCGCTTCATCATCTGCGGAATTATTTCGTTTTGCAGACTTTTTTCAATGCGTTTAGTTTCCAGACTCAAGAACATCTGCGTCTGCAACAACTCAAGTTCGCTCACAAAACTGGGCAAATCAGACATGAGTTTGAGACGCGCCTCAACCTCGGGATACATGGCCAAGCGCGAGGCATGAACAATGTGTACAAAGACCAATCCCGTCAAGGCTCTTACACGCAGTTTCGTATCGAGCACCAAGGCATTGTCGAGCAGCAACCGGTATTTGGCTACATCGAAAAAGCGCATTGCAGCCAAGGTGGCAGCACTCAGCAATAGTGCTTTATGTTCTACAGGGATAGAGTCTGCTGCCATATAATTGGCCGCAGCAATTTCTTCGTCTGCTGTCCAGGCGCCTGAAAGCCATACGGCATCGAACATGTCGCGCACTGGCGCATCGGGCGACAACAAATCGGCTAACTGATATTGTGCACCACGCAACTGCTGCAAGGTGCGCTGACACGTAGCATAATATGATGTGTCGGAGGAGAGTTCCCCCACCCTTTCGAGCACATCGGCCAGCTCGTAGGCTCTGCGCACAAAGCCTGCATACATTTTGTGGCGCTGCGGATCGTCAGCCCCCTTGGCCATGTAGCTTAACATCATTTGATATGAGTCGGCCAAGGTGTCAACCTCCTCTTTCACACTCCACGACTTCAGGGTTGCTGCCAACCCTTGCAACGATTGCAAGGCCAAAAGCAAATGGTTGCCTTTTAAGGCCTCAATCACATCTTTATGCAAATATTGGTAAGTTTGGGTGTTCATCTTTGTACTATTATGGCTATTATAACCTTTGCAACATTATTTCATTTTGCAAGTGCGCAATCAATATTTTATTGTATCAGCTACGGCCTTTGGCAATCCGTAATCCTTTTGCAGGATAATGCTGTAAGCCTTTGGGCCCTTAATGCGTATGGAGTCGAGTGCCATACGGCGCCCCTTTTCGAACAACTGCCACTGTTGACGCTTTGGCGCGTCTGCCATACGTTTGGATTTCATCACAAAGCAACCTTTTGAACTGGCAAAGCGCTGGGCATAAATGCACTTGTGCCCTTCAGAATAAGCCAATGAGATATAGGGCCAGCACAACATGGCCGCATCTATCTGGTCGCCAGTCAGCATTTGGGCGCGAAGATTTAAGTTGTTGATTTGTGGATAATATACATTGTCGGCGTTCACCTTGGCCGATTGCAGCACAAGACGTAACAGTTCGCTTTCAGCCGAATGACGGGCTATGCCCACCGTGCGGCCGGCGAGCGACTTTACCTCGCGCAGTCGGAGTGTGCCACATGTAAACAGTTCCCAACGTTGCGAACCTGTCCACATCACTTTTAAGCCAGCCATACGTGCACCATGGTGCGCCATACGCACGCCATCGGCCCAACCGCCATCGGCTATGCGGCCCATAAGGGTGGTGTCGCAGTCCATCTGCGAGGGATAGGTGGCTATCTGCAAGTGCAGACCAAGCGAGTCATAAATGCCGGTTCGCTCGGCATAATATATGGGGAGACAATCACGGTTGGGGACTAAGGCGACATGTAATGCCGCGGAGTCGTATGGCTCTGTGCCAAAATTGAATTGGCTGGCGGGCTTTCGGTCTGTACACGACACAACGACAGCCATCATTACCACAAACAGAGTTGTCAGAAGTTTCATTTTCAGTATTTATTGTATGCAAGGATTCTATTTTTGCAGATATGGAATTGTACTAATCAGGTGATTATCAGCTTTACCATAATGCACCCTCAGTGTAAAATTAAATCCGAGCACATGCTTAGAGATTATCTTTATATTGCGTGTTTTTTTGTAGAGGACGCAAGCCTCAGCGGTGTACTCCCCGATGCGGCCATGCACAGAAAGTACTTGCATAAAGGGTGTTTCTAAAAATTCTGTTTTTAGAGTTCTGCCATTCTGAAATGTGATTTGCACTTCCAATAGCGCACAAATACCTATTTCAGAACTATCAGAACTACCCTAAAAAGAATAAGAGTTTAGAAGTTTAGAAGGAAGGCATACTATATATGCCACCTCTTAAACTTCTAAACTCTACTTAAAGCAACGTTTCAAGCCACTTGCACATCAGTAAGCCCAACGGCAATTTGGCCGAAATGCCATATTACTCGCCCTTGATGGCTGCGATACCAGGAAGCACCTTGCCTTCGATAGCCTCGAGCAATGCGCCACCACCTGTTGAGATGTAAGACACCTTGTCGGCCATACCGAACTTGTTGATGCAAGCTACTGAGTCGCCACCACCGATGAGTGAGAAAGCGCCATTGGCTGTAGCCTTGGCAATAGCCTCAGCAATGGCCTTTGAACCACCAGCGAAGTTGTCCATTTCGAACACACCTGCAGGACCATTCCAAAGGATAGTCTTGGCATCTTCGATAACCTTGGCAAATGCCTTGCGGGTTTCGGGACCTGCATCAAGGCCTTCCCAACCTTCGGGAATGGCATTGGCAGGGCAAATCTGAGTGTTGCAATCGTTCTTGAAGTCATCACCGGCAATGCAGTCAGTACCAAGCACGAGGTTTACACCATTTTCCTTAGCCTTCTTGATTACGTCGAGTGCTACGTCGAGCTTGTCGTCCTCGCAGATAGACTTACCGATATGACCACCCTGAGCCTTGGCGAATGTGTAGGTCATACCACCGCAAAGAATGAGGTTGTCAACCTTGCCGAGAAGGTTTTCGATAATACCGATCTTGGTTGAAACCTTTGAGCCACCCATAATAGCTGTGAAGGGGTGCTTGATGTTGCTCAACACATTGTCAACAGCCTGAACTTCCTTCTCCATAAGATAGCCAAGCATCTTGTGGTCAGCGTCGAAGTTGTCAGCGATTACAGCAGTTGAAGCGTGCTTGCGGTGTGCTGTACCAAAGGCGTCGTTGATGTAGATGTCAGCGTATGAAGCCAATGTCTTGGCAAAATCCTTCTGGCGGGCCTTCATTTCCTTCTTTGCCTCATCGTACTTAGGATCTTCCTTGTCGATGCCTACAGGCTTGCCTTCCTCTTCAGGGTAGAAGCGGAGGTTTTCGAGCAAAAGCACTTCACCGGGCTTGAGAGCTGCGGCAGCGTCCTGTGCCTTGGCACAATCAGGAGCGAACTGTACCTTTACACCCAATTTTTCGCTAACGGCATCAACAATCTGGCCGAGAGAGAATTTGGGGTTTACCTTGCCTTTGGGCTTGCCCATGTGACTCATAATGATGAGTGAACCACCATCGGCGAGCACCTTCTTAAGAGTGGGGAGGGCACCACGAATACGGGTGTCGTCTGTGATGTTGAAGTTTTCGTCCAAGGGTACATTGAAGTCCACGCGAACAAATGCCTTTTTTCCGGCAAAATTGAATTTGTCAATTGTCTGCATAATACTCTATTTTTATTTAAAAGTGTTTTTAAAATTCTTCTTTTAGAACGACCGCAAAGTTACTATTTATTTCGGTTCCTTGCTATTAAATCGTTATTTATTCTTGGCTTTTGGTGCCTCTTTTGTAACTTTATAAGTGTTACAGAAATATTTGCACATCATTTGCAAACCACAGGTGTCACATTTGGGAGTACGTGCCTGACAAACATAACGACCGTGAAGGATTAGCCAATGATGGGCGATAGGGATCAGTTCTTCCGGAATATTCTTTATCAGTTCTTTTTCCACACTAAACGGAGTAGTGCAACTGTCCGGCACTAATCCGATGCGGTGGCTTACCCGGAATACGTGTGTGTCAAC
>OFMH01001663.1_pt1 | contig 11415 bp, 7 predicted proteins | sample 1541761 | NCBI WGS metagenome assembly OFMH01 (sample SAMN04209249, study PRJEB22552) | human gut metagenome | biome: gut; material: feces | host: Homo sapiens | place: USA: Oklahoma
TCTTTCGCACTCTGCTGAACTGTCTTAAATGCATTATTTACGAGGATTGCTATAGGTAACAGATAACGATATAAAATGACCGTATGCGTGCGAAGCGGATTGCGAATATCTGCTTGATAATCATACATATTGCATAAAAACACCTATCTATAATTGTAAAATATATATAAATTATCTCTTGATATTTTATAAAAAGAAGAGTAAAACTTTAAATAAAAAAGAGAAATGCATAGAACAGGACAGGTCACAGAAGGAACCGGATTACAGAGAGTCGCAGGCAGGTGAGATGCGGCAGATGGTAGTTTGTGATATCACCCGGGAGCATCCCGCTGAAATCTATAGTAAGCCGGGACGTGGTCTTCACGTTACAGGAGAAGCTGTTTGGCTTAGACAGTGTTAAGAGATTGTATCTGGTGACAGGTATAATAATACAAAGTGGTACCACGGAATGTTCCGCCTTTGTTATCCAATTGGAAATTGGATAACAGGGGCGTTTTTTTATATATAAATATAAAAGAAAGAAGAGGGAAGACATTATGAGTGGAATAGTAATGATGATAATAGCTATCGTAGTGCTTGGTGGAGCATATCTTCTGTATGGCCGTTATCTTCAGAATAAATGGGGCATTGACCCAAAAGCAAAAACACCGGCATATGAGATGGAGGATGGAGTGGATTATGTACCGGCTGATACCAATGTGGTATTTGGTCATCAGTTTGCATCCATAGCAGGTGCAGGTCCCATCAACGGACCGATCCAGGCAGCAATTTTCGGCTGGCTTCCGGTTATGCTCTGGATCCTGATCGGTGGTGTATTTTTTGGAGCAGTTCAGGATTTTGCATCTATGTATGCCTCTGTAAAGAACAAAGGCCGTACAATCGGATATATCATTGAAGCTTATATCGGAAAACTGGGAAAGAAATTATTCCTTTTATTCTGCTGGCTGTTCTGTATTCTGGTTGTTGCAGCATTTGCAGATGTTGTGGCAGGAACCTTTAACGGATTTGTGACAGATAATGCAGGAACCGTTACCAAGGTAGCAGCAAACGGAGCAGTTGCAACAACTTCCATGTTATTTATCATCGAGGCAGTGGGACTGGGATTTTTCCTTAAATATTCCAAGTTTAATAAATGGATCAATACTGCAGTGGCTATTTTATTATTAGTGCTCGCAATTGCGCTGGGACTTAAATTCCCGGTATATGTAAGTCTTGGAACCTGGCATATTATTATCTTTGCATATATTCTGGTAGCCAGTGTTGCCCCTGTATGGGCGCTGCTCCAGCCCCGTGATTATCTGAACAGTTATCTGCTGATCTTCATGATCGTTGGTGCGGTTATCGGTGTATTTGCAGCCAATCCATCCTGTAATCTTAAGGTTTTTACAAGCTTTAATGTGGAAGGACAGTACATGTTCCCTATTCTTTTTGTGACAATTGCCTGTGGTGCAGTTTCAGGCTTCCATTCACTGGTATCCTCCGGTACTGCGTCAAAACAGATCAAAAATGAAAAGAACATGCTTCCGGTTTCCTTTGGTGCAATGCTTATGGAAAGTATGCTGGCAATTATTGCACTGATTGCTGTTGCATCCTTTGCAGATGGTGAGGCAGCAGCACAGGGACTTACCACTCAGCCGCAGATATTTGCAGGTGCTATTGCAAACTTCCTTTCTGTAATCGGTTTGCCACATTCACTTGTATTTACACTGATTAATCTGGCTGTATCAGCCTTTGCACTGACCTCTCTTGATTCAGTAGCCAGAGTAGGACGTCTGTCATTCCAGGAATTTTTCCTTGATTCTGATACAGACGAGGAAAATATGAGCCCGTTCTTAAAAGTAGTAACCAATAAATATTTTGCGACCATCATTACACTGGTACTTGCCTATCTGCTTACAAAGGTAGGATATGCAGAAATCTGGCCGCTGTTTGGTTCTGCCAATCAGCTGTTATCTGTACTTGCCCTTGTAGCCTGCGCAGTATTTCTTAAGAAAACAAAACGCCAGGGCTGCATGCTCTGGATTCCTATGGTATTTATGATGGCAGTTACCTTTACTGCACTGGGTATGACCATCAGTAAGCTTACAAAAGCATTATTTACCACAGGCCTGGACCTTGGAAATACCTTACAGCTTATCTTCGCAGTGTTACTGCTGATCCTTGGTGTGCTGGTAGCAATCCAGGGAGTGAAGAAGCTTTTTGAAAAAAATGATGAAAAACAGACTGCATAATTTATGAAATAAAACTGTTGATATTTTTACATCAAAATAAAAACCTGAAAAAAGACACTTTGGGAAAGTTTTCCGAAGTGTCTTTTTTAATACTCAGCCAATCAATTTCTCATTCACATACTCAAATCCGAGACGTTTCACAGTATCTGCAAATCGTTCTCCTGCGATTCCTTCATTTTTGAAGAGAAGGATTGCTTTTTCTATGACTGCCATTACTTCTTCTTCCTCTGTGAAAATCCTGGTAAGAGCCTGACCGTGTGAGATTCGCTTACCCCAGCGGCCTCCGATATAGATTTTATAACCATTCTGATATTCCGGTACTGCGCCGAAAGGACATTTTCCCTTGCAGCGTCCGCAATGGATACATTCTTCAGGATCAATGTAAAGTTTACCGTCAACTAATTTCGGAACGTGTACAGGACAGCTTTTTTCAATCTGACATTTCTTACATCCCCGGCATTTCTCAACATCCGGTTTGGGGATTCTCTGGCCGATAATTCCCATATCATTCAGATTAGGCTTTACACAGTTATTTGGACATCCGCCAACTGCAATCTTGAATTTGTGCGGGAGTACCACATCGTGATAGCCTACATAAAAACGCTCATGGATCTTCTTGCTGAGTGCAAAGGTATCAATCAGACCATACTGGCAGGTTGTTCCCTTGCATGAGACAACAGGACGCACTTTAGCTCCGGTTCCGCCTGTCATCAGGCCATGCTCTCCAAGGAAGGCGATTGTTTTCTCAATATTATCATAAGGAACTCCCTGGATTTCCATACTCAGGCGGGTTGTCATAGTGATCTGACCATTTCCGAACTTGTCTGCTGCATCTGCAATGGCACGGTGTTCATCTGTGGTAATATGTCCATTTCCTGTGATGACCCGAATATTAAAGATGTCATCATATCGTTTGTCCTGAAGGCATCCAAGACCTTTTACCCGCTTGATTTCCTCGGGACTCAGTTTTTTGTTGGCGGATGTTGTTATTTTTTCCTCATTCATGTTTAAGTATCTCCTTTATGTAGCTGTTGCTTTTCTCTGATATATACGGTGTTTCTTTTGTTGATTATAGGCTTCATGAATGATAAAATCAATTTATGAGTTTTTATTATACGATAAGTAACATTTATGGAATAATGCAACTGTGAAACTGAAAAACAGAAACCTTTATAAAAAAGCCTTCAGGGCAGAATTTTTTCTTATTGCACAGAAAAAACTATCTGATATCAATAGAGTGGAAGAGTTCAAGGAGAATATTATGTTAGATCACAGAACGGAAACCTTTATGGCTGTATGCAGTGTTATGAATTACAGGGAGGCGGCAGAGCTGTTACATATTACCCAGCCGGCAGTCACCCAGCATATCCAGTTTCTGGAGAAAGAATACGGCTGCCGCCTTTTTCTTTATGAAAACAGAAAACTGATCAAGACCCCTGCTGCACAGATGCTGGAGGATTACTTGCGTTCCGTTCAGCAGCGTGAAAATTTTCTCAGGGAAAAGATAAAAAACAATGGTCTCCGGGAACTGCGCATCGGTGCAACCAAGACCATTGGTGACTATGTAATCACAGACAGAATTCACGATTTTTTAAATCAGCCGGATACAGCACTGACTCTGATCGTGGATAACACAAAGCATCTTTTGCATCTATTGGAACAGAATACTCTGGACTATGCCATCATAGAAGGATTTTTTGACAAAAACAGATTTGGAAGCCAGTTATATCGCCGGGAACCTTTTGTGGGAATCTGTCCGAAGGATCATCCCTTTGCAGGCCGTGAAGTATCTGTAGAGGAGATTCTGAAAGAAACTCTGATCCATCGCGAAAACGGCTCCGGAACTCTGGCTATCCTGGAGGAAAAGCTTCTGGAGCATAATGAATCTTTGGAGCGTTTTCACCGGCATATATGTATTTCCAGCTTTAAGATGATCATCGACCTGATCAAGTCCGGGTATGGAATTTCATTTGTATATGAAGTACTTGCTAAAAGTGACCCGGAGCTTGGGATTTTTACATTAAAGGGTGAGCCCATAGTCAGAGAATTTAATGTTATTTATCTGAAGCATGCGGATGTGAGGGAGAAGATGGAATGGTTTTTATGACCGCTTGCGTCTGTACTCGTTGGGAGTCATTCAAAATTGTTTCTTAAAAGCAGTTGGAAGATTAGAATACTGCCGATGAAATGATTTTCTATCTAAATTAATCGAAATTATCATCCACAAAAGTATATTGATTTCATTTTCTGCATATGCTATAATTGCCATAGGCAAAATGATAAAATTAAATTCATTGGTAACACAGCAAAAAGCCTCGGAGGTCGCATCTCCGAGGCTTTTTTATTCCGTTTTGGCAAGGGTGGCTTATTCCCCAGGCTGGCTACCAGCTACTATTTTCTATCCAGCCATTTGCAAATGTAATAGGTGATTACACCTGCCAGAATAGAAAGCATAAATGATAAAATTGTATCCATTGATAGCACACCCCCTTCCTGTACCTGTTTAGGGGTGGTAGCTTGGATATTATATCATAAATTTTTATAATATAATATATTTTTTATTATACAACTGCGCCGAAGTAATTTTCGGATTATCCAGCACTAATATTGAACTTTTTCAGAAATTTTCATTCTCAATATACAAAAGATCTCACATTCGATTATTTAAAAACAATTTCTTCAGTAATCCTTCCATGTGTCTTTGTATTCATGAACTCAATAGATAATTTGTAATTTCCCTTTCCACCAGTTGGTTTAATACTATTCTTATCAAATATACTTTTATAGGGAGAAATTGAATGAAAACCGTTTTGTTATTTTTATTTATTATGAGTGTAGATATGCACAGTTTGCGCTTTCATCTCGGTAATTGAATTGCCGAGGATTCCCGCTTATTATCCTAAAGATGGTGCGGAATAAAAATAGATGTAACTGTTAATTGCTATAGATGAGGTGCTGAACAGATACGAATAAAATTAAAGAATTGGCACATAATACCTCCAGGAGCAAAATCTTGGAGGTGTTTTTATGCGTGATATTATAAAAAATGAAAAAAGATCAGATACAGAAGAACAGGAAATGGGAGTTCTGGATCAGTATGCAGAAATGTGCAGATATCAGAGCAGGCAGCAGAGTAAAGATGAGGACCCAGATTCGCCTGAAGAAATGGAGAACGATAATTCGGAAAAAGAACAGAAACTGAAACAGGAAGATACACAGAATGAACAGATTAAAGAAATGGGACAAGTGGTACTGGGCAGTAATTCCCGGAAACATAAGGTGGAACTTCTGACGATTATCGGAGAAGTGGAAGGGCATGAATCAGCACCATCTCATTCCAAAACCACGAAATATGAACATGTGCTGCCAAAGCTTGCCATTATCGAGGATGATGAAGAGATAGAAGGACTGCTGATCCTCTTAAATACAGTGGGAGGAGATGTGGAGGCGGGGCTTGCCATTGCAGAGATGATCGCTTCTCTGAGCATCCCTACAGTATCTCTGGTTCTGGGTGGTGGACATTCTATCGGAGTTCCCATGGCTGTTTCGGCAGATTATTCTTTTATAGTGCCAAGTGCCACTATGGTGATCCATCCGGTCCGTTCCAGCGGAATGTTTATCGGGGTGGCTCAGACTTACCGGAATATGGAGAAAATCCAGGACAGGATCACAACCTTTATTTCCGGCCATTCCCATATGACTCAGAAAAGGCTGGAAAGGCTGATGCTTGATACCACTCAACTGGTAAAGGATGTGGGAACTATGCTGGAAGGAAAAGAGGCTGTGGCGGAAGGTCTGATCGATGAAGTGGGCGGCATTAAGGAAGCGTTGGCAAAATTATATGAAATGATAGAAAAAAAGCAGTGAAAAATAAAAAAATCTTATATATGCTACAAATCAACCCTTGCCATATGTCAGATTTTGGCGTATTATTAATAGAGGTTTATTATTTGCGAGGAGGAAAACCATGTATAAGATTTTAAAAGCTGAAACACTGGCAGCTAAGATCCATCTTATGGTTGTACACGCACCGCGTGTTGCAAGCCATTGTCAGCCAGGACAATTTATTATCGTTAAGTTAGATGAGAAGGGTGAGAGAATCCCTCTTACTATCTGTGATTATGATCGTGAAGAAGGTACGGTCACAATCGTATTCCAGGAGATTGGTGTATCTACCATCAAGATGGCAGAATTAAAAGCAGGAGATGCATTCCGCGATTTCGTAGGACCTCTTGGATGTCCTTCTGAATTTGTTGAGGAAGATATCGAAGAATTAAAGAAAAAGAAAATGGTATTTGTTGCCGGCGGTGTTGGTACAGCCCCTGTTTACCCACAGGTAAAATGGCTCCATGAACATGGAATCACAGCAGATGTTATTCTTGGTGCAAAAACTAAGGATATGGTTATCCTTGAGAAAGAACTGGGAGAAGTTTCCAATCTTTATGTTACTACAGATGACGGTTCCTATGGCCGTGCAGGTATGGTTACCAAGACTCTTGAGGATCTGGTAACAAACGAAGGCAAACATTACGATGTCTGTGTAGCGATCGGACCGATGATCATGATGAAATTTGTCTGTCTTCTTACCAAGAAGCTTGGCATTCATACAATTGTCAGCATGAACCCGATCATGGTTGACGGAACAGGTATGTGTGGCGCATGCCGTCTTCAGGTTGGCGATGAGATTAAGTTTGCATGTGTAGACGGACCGGAATTCGACGGACATCTCGTTGATTTCGACCAGGCTATGAAGAGAAGCCAGATGTATAAGACTGAAGAGGGACGTGCATTACTGAAACTTCAGGAAGGTGATACCCATCATGGCGGATGTGGACATTGTGGAGGTGACAAGTAATGGCAGATGCAAAGATGTTAAAGAAAGTTCCTGTAAGAGAACAGGATCCAAAGGTGCGTGCAACAAACTTTGAAGAAGTTTGTCTTGGATACAATCAGGAAGAAGCAATGGAAGAAGCACAGAGATGCTTAGGCTGTAAGAAACCGAAATGTGTGGAAGGCTGTCCTGTATCCATTAATATTCCTGGATTTATTGAAGAGATTAAAGAGGGAAAGATCGAAGAAGCATACAAAGTGATCGGATTATCCTCCGCACTTCCGGCTATCTGTGGACGTGTATGTCCTCAGGAATCCCAGTGTGAGGGTAAATGTATCCGCGGAGTCAAAGGTGAAGCTGTTTCTATCGGTAAGCTGGAGAGATTTGTTGCTGATTATGCTCTGGAACATGATATCAAACCTGTTGGAGCAGAAGTTAAGAACGGACATAAAGTTGCAGTAATCGGTTCCGGTCCTTCCGGACTTACCTGTGCGGGTGATCTTGCAAAAGCTGGTTATGATGTAACTGTATTTGAAGCTCTTCATGAACTTGGCGGTGTTCTTGTTTACGGTATTCCGGAGTTCCGTCTTCCGAAACAGAAAGTTGTTAAGAAAGAAATTGAAAAAGTTAAAGAATTAGGTGTTAAATTCGAGACTAATGTTGTTATCGGTAAATCCACAACAATCGATCAGCTGATCGAGGACGAAGGATTTGAAGCTGTATTTATCGGATCAGGTGCCGGACTTCCAATGTTCATGGGTATCCCGGGTGAGAATGCAAGCGGTGTATTCTCTGCCAACGAATATCTTACAAGAAGCAACCTGATGAAAGCTTTTGATGATTCTTATGATACACCGATCGCGGCAGGAAAGAAAGTAGCAGTTGTAGGCGGTGGTAATGTTGCTATGGATGCTGCCAGAACAGCTTTAAGACTTGGTGCTGAAGTACATATCGTATACAGAAGAAGTGAAGCAGAGCTTCCTGCACGAGCAGAGGAAGTTCATCACGCAAAAGAAGAGGGAATCATCTTTGATCTTCTTACTAACCCGAAGGAAATCCTTGTAGATGAGAACGGTCATGTAAAAGGTATGAAGGTTGTCAAGATGGAACTTGGTGAGCCGGATGCTTCCGGAAGACGTCGTCCGGTTGAAATTCCGGGATCTGAATATGACATGGATGTAGATACAGTTATCATGTCTCTTGGTACTTCCCCGAACCCTCTTATCTCTTCTACAACAAAAGGTCTTGAAGTCAATAAGAGAAGATGTATCATTGCTGAAGAAGAAACAGGTAAGACATCTAAAGATGGTGTATATGCCGGCGGTGATGCTGTTACAGGTGCAGCTACTGTTATCCTTGCCATGGGTGCAGGTAAAGCTGGAGCCAAAGGTATCGATGAATATCTTAAAAATAAATAATGTAAATGGTACTTGACAGATTTTGACGTCTGTGGCATGATTACTAGTGTTGATAATCATGAAAAGCTTAGAAGGTGTTTACAGGGATTTATTTTCCGTCAGAGAGAGGAAGCCATCGGCTGGAAGCTGCCTCAGGTTCAGATATTTCCTGAATTTCCCACCGGAGCCGCGTTTCTGAATGACAGTATTTACTGAGTAGGAAATGACGTTACTGCGCGTTAAGCAGACCGAGAGCCTGTAGAAAATGCAGGAAGCAGGGTGGTACCGCGGATATTTTACTCCGTCCCTTTAGTGGGACGGAGTTTTTTGTTGTTAGGGCAAAGCCCTGTTTGCCATTGTGGAGTTTTTCGCTGATCCGAAAAACGGAGCTTTGGAAAACAAATAAACCACCTGCTATGCAGGTGAGTCAGCATTGCTTCAGCTTACAGAAAAAAACCTCCGGTGGTATAATTAATGTAGGTTCGCCAACCGCACTAATATACACAGGAGGTATCCATATGGATAATAATAGTTTATCACATACAAAGTGGAATTGTAAGTATCATATTGGTGCGACCTGCGGTCGTTGCTTGAAGTGCGCGCATGCGCTATCACCTCCATTCGTGATATTCCTACCACGAAATGCCTAGTAAGTGATGAAAGGTGTGAAGCAGTGGGACAATGCGGGTAAATGGAAGTCACATCCACCCAACCGCTAGGAATTGATGCACACGGCTAACATATGTGAACCATTGTAAGGGTCGTGATACTTGAAATGGTGAAAGTGACTGATACACCATTACCAAAATGGTTAGAGGGCGCGGGCTGGCGGTTTCGATATGCGCTGAGCCGAATGGACGAAGCACCTCCGGCCTAAAAGATGGAGCCTAAATGCATCGCAATAATTCAAGCAATGGAACTGGGAAACCCTTTTGTGCTCCTTTCACAGGTAGGTTAATCGTAAGAAAAATACAATGCACAGGAGGAATGGATGCCAGAAGAAGCGAATGCTGCTGTGTAATGCAACAGATAGGGATTCAAACTTTGTCCCATCCGAAAGGAGGCAGACGTCTGGCGCGTGTCTAATCATATGAAAGACTGGGAATCTATGAATGCACAAAGTTCAATGACGCCACCTGCGAGGACAATGCAGACATATAGAAAACCGAAATGGAAAGAGATTAACTGGAAACAGGCAGAACTGTATGTTAATAGACTACAAGTACGGATTGTGAAGGCAGTACAGGCTGATAAGTGGAGACTTGTAAAGAGACTCCAAAAGTTAATCACAAATTCATTTTATGCAAAAGTCCTGGCAGTTAAGAGAGTGATAACAAACAAAGGTAAAAATACACCTGGAATTGATGGAGACATCTGGTCGACAGACGAAGACAAAATCCAGGCAGTTTACAACCTTACAACTTCTTCATACAAAGCAAAGCCATTGAAGAGAACTTATATCGAAAAGTATGGAAAAAAGGAAAAACGTCCACTAGGGATACCAACTATGACCGACAGAGCCATGCAGGGTTTACAACTGCTGGCTCTTGCCCCGATAGCAGAAACAACAGCAGACAAGGTTTCCTTTGGATTCCGGCAAAACAGATGTGCACAAGATGCAATGGAATATATGTTCAAACTCCTGTCAAGAAAAACTTCTCCGGAATGGATTTTGGAAGGTGACATTAAAGGATGCTTTGATAACATCAGTCATGACTGGATGTTGGAAAATATTCCAAGTGATAAAAGAATAATGAGGCAATTCTTGAGATGCGGCTATGTAGAGAATAAGAGATTATTCCCCACAACAGAAGGTAGCCCCCAGGGAGGGCTGATCAGTCCGACCTATGCAAATATGACATTGGATGGACTTGAAAGACTATTACTTGAAAGATACAGTACGAGCAGTACAGGGCACTATCACCCGAATTACAACAAGCATAAAGTACACCTATGCCGCTACGCTGATGATTTCATTATAACAGCAGACTGCAAGGAAGTTCTTGAAGATGTTAAACGAGTGGTTGAAGAGTTCATGAAAGAGCGGGGGTTGAAACTATCAGAAGAAAAAACGGCTACTACAAATATAAATGACGGCTTCGACTTTCTGGGATGGAATTTCAGGAAATTCAAAGGCAAACTTCTGATTCAACCGTCGACTAAATCTAAGAAGAAAATCACGAAAAAGCTTAGCCAGACAGTGAGGTATTATCGTGAGTCAAAACAAGAGCTTTTGATTGTAAAACTAAATCAGATAACAAAAGGATGGGCAGAATACCACCATTGCGTCTGCGCAAAAAGCACATTCGCTCTCATAGACCATAGACTCTGGGAGATGCTATGGAAATGGGCCAAACGAAGACATCCGCAGAAATGTAATAAATGGGTGAAGAACAGGTATTGGCATCCAAAATGTGGAAGACAATGGTCATTCAGAACAGACACGATTGTTCTCTATCAAATGATGGACATGCCGATAGTAAGGGTAAAATCACTGGATTTGAATAAAAATCCTTTTTTGAACAGAGATTACTTCATAAAGCGGAAAAAGGAGCATGAAATGAAGCGAAAATTAGCATATCAGAAGAGTACAGCCGCACGTAGTGAATACTATGTGTCATAGATGCGTGAGCGGAATGCGGTGAAAGTTGCACGTTCCGTTCTTAGGGGAGGGACGGCCAGTAATGTCCGTCTCTTACCCGACTTTTTGCACCAAAATATAGAAGAAAAGTAGCATATGGAAAAATTAAACAGGATATAGCAGATATTTTGAGTATGTTATGCAAAAGAAAAGGTGTAAAAATTGTTGAAGCAGAGATATGTCCAGATCATGTACACATGTTAGTAGAAATTCCGCCAAGCATAAGTGTATCGTATTTTGTAGGGTACTTAAAAGGAAAGAGTACATTAATGATATTCGAAAGACATGCAAATCTGAAGTACAAATATGGAAACA
>OFMH01001666.1_pt1 | contig 11407 bp, 13 predicted proteins | sample 1541761 | NCBI WGS metagenome assembly OFMH01 (sample SAMN04209249, study PRJEB22552) | human gut metagenome | biome: gut; material: feces | host: Homo sapiens | place: USA: Oklahoma
CACGTTGAGCCACAATCAAGACTGTCGCATCCTGGGTCACTTCTTTCAGACGACGGCGCAAGGTCGCATCAGTCTTGTAGTCCAAGGCAGAGAAGGAATCATCAAAGATATAAAGATCAGGACGTTTAACCACCGCACGTGCAATTGACAAACGCTGCTTCTGTCCACCAGAAAGGTTGCTACCACCCTCAGCCAAGTGAGAATCATAGCGTTCTTCCTTACTTTCGATAAATTCCTTGGCTTGAGCCACATCAGTAGCTTGATTCAATTCTTCATGACTGGCATTTTCCTTACCATAACGAATATTTTCACCGATAGTCCCTGTAAAGAGTAGGGCTTTTTGTGGAATAAAGCCAATCTTACGACGAAGAGCCTTAAGATTGTAGTCACGGACATCTACACCATCAACAAGAATGCGTCCAAGTGTTACATCATAAAAGCGTGGAATCAACTGTACAAGTGATGATTTTCCTGAACCCGTAGACCCAATAAAGGCAATGGTTTCACCAGGTTTTGCCTTGAAAGAAATGTTGTGTAGGACAGGACTTTCAGTTTCACCAGGATAGGCAAAGGTCACATTGTCAAATTCCAAATATCCCTTAGTCTCGGTTTCTGTCACGCCATCTTCATTTGGATTGATAGAAATCGGCATGTCCATAATTTCCTGCAGACGTTCACTAGATACCGCTGTACGAGGATACATGGTAAAGAGATTGGCTAGGAAAAGGAAGGACAATAGTGCATGGAAGCTGTACTCAATAAAAGCAACCAAGTCACCGATTGCTAAAGTCCCAGAACCTAATGGCTCAAGAGCAAACCAAACAATTGCCACAATCATAGCGATGATGATTTGCACAAAAAGTGGCTCGGTCAAACCAGTCAATTTAAAAAGTTTGTTTGAATTATCCGCATAGACAGCATTTTCAGAAGCGAACTTCTTCTCTTGAAAATCTTCTCTAGCGAAAGCTCGGATGACACGAAGTCCAGTCAGATTTTCACGAGCATACTGGTTAATCTTGTCGAGAGTTGCCTGTTGTTTTTCAGAAAGCGGACGCGTTTTTACCGCCACATACCAGACTACTACGGCTAGGAAAGGCAAGGAGATTGCCACAATCCAAGCCAAAGATGGACTTGTCGTCAAAATCAAAAAGACACTGGAAACCATCATCAAAGGAGTGATAACCCCTAGCTTAAGAACCTGATCCGCAAACTGCATAAGCACAAAAGCATCTGATGTAATACGAGTCACCAAAGAGGATACCCCAATCTGCTCATACTCGTAGTGGGAATACTCCTGAAGCTTAGCATAAATGTCATTACGCATGACTTGCACCATAGTAGTGGTCAACTTACCAACCGCATAGGACAGAAGTATACGACCAACAATCCCAGTCAAAACTACACCAAACATGACCCAAGCATAAGCGTAAAGCTTATCAACATCACCACGGTTTATTCCCTCATCAATCATTCTGGCAAGAACCGTCGGCAAACCCAAGTTAGCAATAACAAATAAAATGGCCGCCGTAAAATTCATTGCTAGCCACTTAGGATAACGTCTGAGATAAGACCAAATATAAACCATAAATTTCTCCTTTTCTTTTTAGCATTTACCATGCCTTTAAGATTTTTATAGTTATTTACAACCACTAAAGCCGTAAAAGACACAGAAAAAGGGCGTGACAAGCACGCACATCACCTACATTCTAACAAATGAAAATATTAAAAGCAATAGAAAAAACCAGAGCTGATGCCCTGGTTTTCTTTATTAAGCGACTTGATATGTTCACGGATAAAAAGAGGTTCACCAAGTTCCTGCTCCAAATCTTTTAACTGACGACTGAGTGTCGGCTGAGTAATCATCAGCTTCTCAGCTGCCTTGGAGATACTCCCCTCCTCAGCAATAGTAATAAAATAACGAAGCACTCTTAACTCCATGCCATCCTCCTAATTTTCCTCATAAGATTTAAACGGTTGATTCTTCTCAGGATATCGGTCTGGTGTAATGGCGAGTCCCATTTGCTCTTTTTCGTGATATAACTCTTTCATAAGCGACCACATCATCAACACTAGTACTATAGAAAATGGAAAAGCGACAATAATGAGCGTGTTTTGTAAAGCTGTCAATCCACCAGAAAACATGAGTGCAATAGCAATCAAGGCCAGCATGACACCCCAAATCACCTTTTTACGATTACTTGGATTTAGATTGCCATCTTCAGACAACATGGCCAAAACATAGGTGGCAGAATCCGCCGAGGTCACAAAGAAGGTTAAAACTAAAATAATTGCCAGGAGTGAAAGGACACTTCCCAGAGGATATTCATTAAAAGAGGCAAAAAGAATTTCTTCTGTGGCAAAACGTATCAAATTAACCCCCGAATCTTGTAGTGAAGTAGATAAGGTACCAAAAGCAGAAAACCAGATAAAACTAAGGACTGTTGGTGCCAAAAGCACTACTGTCAAAAATTCGCGAATAGTCCGACCTTTTGAGATACGGGCAATAAAGACGCCCACAAAAGGTGACCAGGAAATCCACCATGCCCAGTAAAAAATGGTCCATTGGTTAATCCAAGCCCGCTTGGTCTCATCAAAAGCCGCCGCCCGAAAACTCATACGGAAGAAGTTTTGAAAATAAAGGCCGATAGAGTCTGTCATGGTGTCAAATATCTTAACCGTTGGCCCCAAAACTATGACTCCAGCAAGCAAGACAATAGCTAAAATCAAGTTTGTATTAGATAGGATTTTAACACCCTTTCCTAAACCTGATAAGGCAGAAATAAGAAAAAGAATTGTCGCAATGATGATAATGATGACTTGCACAAGACTATTATTAGGAATACCAAAGACATAGGAGAGACCACCATTGATTTGTGAGGCACCAAAGCCGAGCGTTGTCGCTACCCCAATCACTGTCGCAATAATGGTGATGGTATCGATAATGGTTGCTATTGGTCCGTCCGCATATTTTCCAAAAAGAGGCTTAAAGACGACTGAGAGCTGATATTTCTCCCGTTTACGAAAGCCAAAATAAGCCAAAGACAATCCCACCAGGGCATAGACCGCCCAAGCATGAAATCCCCAGTGAAAAAAAGTAAAACGAAAAGCATCTGCGAGAGCATCCGCACTGCCTATTTCTGCATTGGGCGTCGAGATAGCAAAGTGACTCAAAGGCTCTGCTGCCCCATAAAAGACCAGACCAATCCCCATTCCAGCAGAAAACATCATGGCAATCCATGACGTCGTCGAATGCTCTGGCCGACTCGTGGGATTACCCAAGCGAATCTGCCCTATCGGACTTACAATTAAAAAGACACAAAAAATTAAAATCCCCGTAACCAATAACAAGTAAAACCAGCCAACACTAGTTGTTAAGAGATTTTTTAAGTAAGAACTAATATTTTGAAACTGCTGGGGAACAAAGAGCCCTAACAAGACTAAAATAAATATGATGACGAGTGAAAGCTGAAAAACTTTTGTTATTTTAGAATGCTTCACCATTTTACCTCCTTATGTGTTCTTAGTTATAAAAAGTTTTTGAGAAAACTTAAAATTCTATATGGTTTCATTGTAACACAATTGTTTAATTTATACATATAACAACCGAATACATCCAACATATTCGCACCGTATTCTTCAAATATTTGACTAATCTTTTGAGAAAGAGATCCCTTTTTCTTTTGCAATATTCTTGATTTTAGCTTTGAAACTATTAGCATTTGAAAATTTCACGACAAGACCTCCACATATGATTGTAGTTTTTCGGTTACTTTAAATAGTTGTGCATAGTGATACAACTTGGCATAATCAACAGCTCCTTTTTTAAAGTAAGCTTGAAAAGCTGGAGCAATAACTTGAATATCGACATGATAAGCTGTTCTCAAACACTCCACTAATGTTCGTTCCATATCATATACTGAGATAAACTGTCCAGCCTGTCGCTCCAGTCTAATAATACCGATTTCATGATACTTTCTAGCGACAATTGGCTTGACACCAGCTTCTTTCATTGGCCTCGTATTTGTCCCGAAAGGAAAAGTCATCACAGGCTCAAATGGAATGGTAAGGGACAGACCATGTAACCAAAGTGCTGTTTCTAAGGATGGAAAACGGTACTGTAAACTAAAATAGTCATCGATATAGGTATCTGGCAGATGATAGATACCTCTTTCAATTGATTCCACTTTCCCTTTTGAGACTAATTGATTCAGTTGTTGATAAGAAAAGTTAAGCTCTTCCATATCACGAAAAGTTATTACTCCATGATTATTTTTAATATAATTATAAACGGGTTTCTCTAACAAATCCGTATCACCACCTCCAAAACAATATGCTAACAAATCAAGTCATTGTTAGCATATCCTTTTTTATTTCGTCGTATACGCAAAACTCAAGTTACTATCCACTCCAGATAATTTACAGAAGGTATAGTTTGGATTGCCATTGTAATTGGTTTCGGAGATAAGGAATGAGCCATTTGGGTAGAGTTTTTCGACGAAAGCCACATGTCCGTATTCTGCTGGTGTGCCATGTCCTCCTCCCGCAAAGGAAATAATAGCTCCTGCTTGTGGACTTGTCGCCAAAATCAAAAAGACACTGGAAACCCTCATCAATCATTCTGGCAAGAACCGTCGGCAAACCCAAGTTAGCAATAACAAATAAAATGGCCGCCGTAAAATTCATTGCTAGCCACTTAGGATAACGTCTGAGATAAGACCAAATATAAACCATAAATTTCTCCTTTTCTTTTTAGCATTTACCATGCCTTTAAGATTTTTATAGTTATTTACAACCACTAAAGCCGTAAAAGACACAGAAAAAGGGCGTGACAAGCACGCACATCACCTACATTCTAACAAATGAAAATATTAAAAGCAATAGAAAAAACCAGAGCTGATGCCCTGGTTTCTACCTATCATAATCTGCGTATCGTGTGGTTTCACTCAATTTCTCATGAACGCTAATCAACCATTCAAAAAATCTTCTATATTCTTTTAAGTACTCATACAATGTCTTATAGCTATATGGAATAACGAGCTTTGCTTGATAATATTCCTTAACATACCAAGGCATAATCTCAAGCAACTCGTTTATATTTTTCATTAGTGTTTCTTGTTTCATATTAGCCTCAAATCTAACAATTTTCTTGTTAGCAGTAGTTTATCATAGCTAACATGTGTATTCAACAAATACCTGTTTTCCGAATAGTTGTTTTAATTGGTAATACTTTTCTCAAATTGTAACTATCTAGCTGGAGTTTTTTCTAAGCTTTTAGTTATATGCGAAAAAAGATATTGTATTAAATATGCCAGTTATAAAATTTTGTAATGCTTCCATTCTTCTTTATCGACTATGCGCATAACGGTGACAGTCTTGAGAAACTCCTCTCCGTTGTCGAGCCTCATCAAGCGGGGAATATCACGCTGATTATCGGAGCAATGGGCAATAAAGGCGAGAGCAGACGTAAGGACTTTGGCAAGGTCATCAGCCAACATCCTCGTATCTCTCCTATCCTCACCACTGACGACCCAAATTTTGAGGATCCAAGTGCTATCTGCACTGAAATTGCTAAGCATATCAATCGCCCAGCCACGATTATTGTCGATCGGGCGCTATCTATCAAAACTGCGCTCTCTAAGACCAAAACTAGTGATGACGCTGTCATTATCGCTGAAAAAGGTGCTGACGCTTTCCAATTAGTAAACGGCGAGCGCACCGCTTACGCAGGAGACCGAGCTATTGCCAGCCAGTTTCTGTAAACGGCTTATTTATAACGATTCCAATATACACGAAACCCTTAAAAGAGACTTAATTAAGTCTCTTTTCTATGTTATAATGCAGTTACAGTCAAACAGAAAGGAGGTCAGTATGTCACAGATTTCAGCTGAACATATCTCGGTTGCTTATGAGGATAAAGTGATTTTAAAGGATTTATCCCTTGATTTGCTTGACGGCAATATCACGACTATCATCGGCAGCAACGGTTGTGGCAAGTCAACGCTTTTAAAAGCACTGACTCGCATTCAAGCGATTAAGAGCGGACAGATTTTGATTGATGGGGAGACTATCGCAAAACTTTCCACCAAGGAAGTCGCCAAAAAAATCGCTCTCTTGCCACAGGTGTTAGAAGCAACAGAAGGTATTTCAGTTTATGAATTGGTCTCGTATGGGCGCTTTCCACACCAAAAGTATCTAGGCAACTTAACCAGCTTTGACCGTGATAAGATTCACTGGGCGATGGAAGTGACCAGGGTCACACCTTACGCCAATCTCGATGTGGATAGCTTATCTGGCGGGCAACGCCAGCGTGTCTGGATTGCTATGGCTCTTGCTCAAGATACGGATACCATTTTTTTAGATGAGCCTACGACTTATCTGGATATGAATCACCAACTGGAAATCCTAGAGCTCCTCTATCGCCTCAATCAGGAAAACCATAAGACCATCATCATGGTTCTGCATGATTTGAACCTTGCTGCACGCTTTTCCGATTGCCTCGTCGCTATGAAAGACGGCGAAATCAAGTACCAAGGAAGTGCAGAAGAAATTATGACAGATGCTATTCTAAAAGACATCTTTCATATCAAAGCGCAAATCGTTACAGACCCTATCTTTAATCGTCCTACGCTACTGTCTTATCAGTTATTATAGATTTTACGGAGAAACCCTATGAAAAAAATCGCCTCATGGCTCACACTGTTACTAGCTGCACTTGTTTTAGTCGCTTGTGGCAATCAAAGTAAAACAAGTACAAGCTCAAGCGAAATCTCTAGCATGCCAAAAATTTCTGGCTTTACCTATCACGGAGATATTCCTAAAAATCCTAAAAAAGTCGTCAACTTTGCCTACTCCTACACTGGCTATCTCCTAGAATTGGGTGTCAATGTCAACAGTTATTCGCTGGATTTGGAAAAAAATAGCCCTGTCTTTGGGGATGACCTCAAAAAAGCTAAGGCTGTGCAGCTTACTTCAGACGATACCGAGGCTATCGCTACGCAAAAGCCTGACTTGATTATCGCTTTTTCAACAGACCAAAACCTTGAATCCCTCAAAAAAATCGCACCTGTCCTTGAAATCAAGTATGGCGAGCGCAACTATTTACAAATGCTAACAGACCTTGGAAAAGTCTTTGGCAAAGAAGATAAAGCCAAAGCTTGGCTAGCTCAGTGGAAAAAATCTGTCGCTAAAGCCAAAAAAGAACTGGCTAACTACATCTCACCAACATCAACCTTTACCGTCATGGACTTTTACGACAAGAATCTCTACCTCTACGGTAACAACTGGGGACGTGGGGGAGAGTTGATTTACGATGCCCTTGGCTATCAAGCTCCTGAAAAGGTCAAAGAAGATGTCTTTAAGCCAGGCTGGCTAGGTATTTCACAAGAAGTTATCGGAGACTACATTGGCGACTATGCTCTTTTAAATGTCGACAGAAAAACCAGCCAAGCAGCTGCTAGTCTAAAAGAAAGCGACGTCTGGAAAAATGTCCCTGCTGTCAAGGCTGGGCATATCTTAGAGGTATCTGAAGGCACTTTCTACTTCTCAGACCCACTATCTCTTGACGCTCAATTAAAAGCCTTTGTGTCTGACATCAAGAAAATGGACAAGTAGAGGATTTTCTATGACGACATCACCTTTGCGTCACAAAACAAAGCCAAGTCACCTTTGGCTTGTTTTTTTCATCACGCTCACTCTTTTTCTCTTTGGCTGGTATGTTAGCTTACGCTTTGGAGCGGTTTCTTACAGTAATCAGACACTTCTAGAGGTGGCAAAACATCCGCTGACAAACTCTAGTGCGCAAGATGTCATCTTTGATTTGCGTTTGCCACGCTCTCTTTCTGCCATTCTCGTTGGCGCTAGTATGGCGCAAGCAGGCGCTATCATCCAAGGCGTCACACGTAATCCCATCGCTGACCCTGGGCTTTTAGGAATCAATGCTGGCGCTGGGCTGGCTTTGATTTTAGCTTATGCTATCTTTGGTAGCCTACACTACACCAGCGTTTTACTGGCTTGCCTTATGGGGTCACTGCTTGCTGCTCTCTTGGTTTTTGGGCTTTCTTACCACAGGCAAAGAGGCTACAGCCAGCTGCGCCTTATCCTTGCAGGTGCCATGGTGTCCACACTCTTTTCAGCAATTGGACAAGCTGTCACACTTTATTTTGACCTCTCAACGGCCATTATCGGCTGGCAAGCTGGGGGACTGGCACAGACCAACTGGAAAATGCTTGCCATCATTGCTCCTATTCTCATCATTGGTCTGCTGCTCGCTCAAATCCTTAGTCATCAGCTGACCATCCTTAGCCTCAATGAAACAGTCGCAAAAGCTCTGGGACAGCGCACTCTTCTGACGACTCTATCGCTTTTAGTTGTTGTTTTGATATTGTCTAGCGGAGCCGTGGCTTTGGTGGGGACCATTTCCTTTGTAGGGCTCATTATCCCACACTTTGTCCGACTGTTTGCAGGCAAGAACTACAAACTGCTTCTGCCTCTGACAGCTTTTCTGGGTGCGACCTTTATGCTCTGGGTGGATGTGATTGCTAGAGTCATCCATCCGCCAGCTGAAACGCCAATCAGTGCTATTATAAGCCTTGTTGGTTTGCCTTGCTTCTTGTGGTTGATTAGAAAGGGGAAAAGTCTATGATGACACGTCAAAGACTCATCACGTCCTATCTTGTTTTGACAGGTCTTTTGGGGCTTTCTATTCTCCTATCGCTATCTATGGGTTATGCTAGGTCGTCTTTTCTTGATGTGATTGACCTCATCCTAGGACAATCCAGCTCTGCCATGACCTTTATCATGACGACCATCCGTTTGCCAAGAATTATCGCCTGTCTCTTTGGCGGCGCTTCTCTTGCTATTTCTGGCATGTTGTTGCAGACACTGACTAAAAATCCTCTCGCTGACTCGGGTATCCTAGGCATCAATACAGGCGCTGGTTTTATGATTGCTCTTGTGATTGGCTATCTGAATATAACTAGCGCAAGCGCCATTAGTTTGCTTCCTTTTATGGCTATGCTTGGCGGGATTGCTACCATTGCTACTGTCTATCTCATGGCAAGAAAGAAAAATCATGGCATAAGTCCCACTCGCTTGATTGTCACTGGTGTCGGTGTCTCGACCATGCTCTCTGGTGTCATGGTCTCTATCACAAGCACCCTCTCCCCTGACAAGATGGACTATATCATCTCCTTTCTCAGCGGTAAGGTGAGTGGAGCTACTTGGGAAAATATATCTCTCTTTGCGCCTATCTTTGTCCTTTTATGGATCATCACTTATAGCCGTAGTCGCTATCTCAACATCATGGCGCTCAATGAACAGACAGCTCTTGCCCTAGGACTTGACCTCAAGCGTGAGCGCTTGATAACCATCATCCTATCCACAACCCTTGCTGCGCTTAGTGTGGTCATGATTGGCAATATCACTTTTGTCGGCTTGGTAGCTGGGCATATCACACGGCGCTTTATGGGCGGTGATCACCGTATCATCTTGCCTTTTGGTATGATGACTGGCATGATACTTCTTCTCGTCGCAGATACTATCGGACGGGTGCTTTTGGTTGGCTCTGGCATTCCGACAGGGCTTATCGTCTCTTGTATCGGCGCCCCTTACTTTTTATGGCTCATGTCAAAGACAAAGGAAAATAGCTAGGACTTGTGTCCCAGCTATTTTTAAATCCCTTATAATTCTTTCTTCAACTCAAAAAAGCTGATTTCTCAGCTTTTTAATCAATCATGGAGCTTATTTACTTTTGAATTGCATCGCTTCATCGCTCTGCACAAATTCTCGTTGAGCATCTGTTAATTCCTCAAGTTCATCACAGCCAATAAGTCCAAAGACTTCCATGCCATCTTTTGTACTTACGATGTATGCCTCAAGTTCTCTAGCTTTTTCAACATCTGACACTAAGTAAATATTCTTTTTAGTCATTACTTCATCAGTCATTTTACTCTCCTTCAACCCTTTATTTTTGTTTAATCTTCCCCCAATTTATCATGTTGGGCCCTGAAGGCGTATAATAGATCAAAATCTGAATCAAGTTTATTGTTGTCGTCAGCTTGTTCAGCCATCTTAGCATTTAAACTATTTTCCATCCTCCTAATACAATCCATTATCTTCCTTATCATTGTAAGGGTTTCAGAGGTAATTTTCAAGACTTCACTTGAATTTTCATTGTTTTTAATTTTATCTGAGCTTTTCATTTTCTGCTTTAGACGTTTTTCGATTTCGTCTAAACGTAGCTCTTTCATACTTTGTTGAAGTTCTGAAATGGCTGATACTGGCTCTAAAGGTTTTATCCTTTCAACCGTCAAATCCTCAATTTTTGTGACGTACATAATGACCTTTGCGCGTGCTTCTTCTTTTTCATTATGACCTGGTATATAGATATTCTTGCACACCGCAAATTATTTTTACTATCAAGCTTCAGAACGTCTTGAAAATAAAATTTCTAACATCAATAATGCAATTGATGAATCTCAAAGCCAGTATCCAATAAAGCTGAGAACGTCTTTAATACTTTATATTCCGTTCGACAAACTTGAAGTTGTTTACTTACAGTACTCCTCTATTTTGTAGATATATTCTTTTAGAAGTCTCCGTGAATAAATTTTTTTATTTTTTGAATCTCTAACTTCTTTCCAAAGTATAGCCGCAACTTTTAACTTGTTGGAGTAATGATTGCTAAATTCATCTGCACAAAAGTCTTTTAGAAATTGATTCCATTGGCAAGCTGAATTATCATACTTGGCGTAGTCTGACTCTCCATAGTATATTTTAATCATATCTTGGATTGTAAAATTTATGTTGTTGTCCCGTTTTACTTTTCGCCAAGCTGTTGCCATATCAGCATTAAATTTAAACGAATTAACACCTGTTACAGCTGAAAAATAATCACGAAATTTCTGATTAAAGGAAAACCCACATTCAAGTAATGATGTATTTAGGGTTATTATTTCGGTTTGATTTTTGTTTCTTTTCCTCAAAAATTTTTCTACTCTATTTCCCTTAAAATATTGTTCTATAATATGATTTAATTCTTTTTTTGTACATCTGTATTCTAATCCAAGGTACTTACAAATTTGTGAAAGCTCTTCTCGATACCAGTAGTATCTGTTAAATTCTTCAAATGATTTTATATCTCTAAAATCAGGTCTGTTTTCTTCCAAATGCTCACCTCTACAACTCCAAATTTATCTTATTATATCATGATTTTGAGTAAAAAAATAAACCCCACCAAGGTTTAATCTTGGTGGGGTTCTAGTGGGGAATGAAATTATTCCACCGATTTTTAATCGCTCTAAGCAATCATTAAACCTTGATTTACTAGGCTTTTGCAATCAAATTTTGGTACTCTATTATTTAAGAGTAACTGAAGCTCCAGCTTCTTCAAGTTTAGCTTTGATTTCTT
>OFMH01001667.1_pt1 | contig 11406 bp, 6 predicted proteins | sample 1541761 | NCBI WGS metagenome assembly OFMH01 (sample SAMN04209249, study PRJEB22552) | human gut metagenome | biome: gut; material: feces | host: Homo sapiens | place: USA: Oklahoma
ATTCCATCTCCCTGTTTCTTTTCCACACCTCCCGGCGTAAATCCTATAATAAAAGTGGCACCAGGCGGTGATAAAATCATTGAGTGATTCTCGTTATATTTTCGAGCTGACCTCTCTTATTATATATTTTAAAATTCAAAAACTGCTACCCCATACGGCGGCAATTTGTATCCAAATGAATATGGTCTTCCATCACATTCTTTCTTCACGGCATGATAAATGTTCTGTCTCTTCTCGCCATTTCCGCCATATTTCACATCGTCACTGTTCAGAATCAGCTTATACTGCTTCTTTCTAGGAACACCTACACGGTAATCTTCTCTTGCCATCGGTGTGAAGTTGATCACGAACAGAAGGTTATGCTTTCCATCTTTAGAATGGCGGATAAAGCTGTAAATGCTTCTGTATGCATCATCTGCATTGACCCACTCGAATCCTTCCCATGACTGATCCAGTTCATAAAGTGCCTGTTTCTTTTTATACATGTGGAGTAGATCACGCATCCATGACTGAATTGCCTGATGCTCCGGCTCCTCCAACAGATACCAGTCCAGTTCACGTTCCTCTGACCACTCGCGAAGCTGTGCAAAATCCTGTCCCATGAACAACAATTTCTTTCCGGCGTGTCCCATCATAAATGCATATCCTGCTTTCAGGTTCGCATATTTATCAAATCCAAGTCCTGGCATCTTATTGATCATGGAACATTTCAAATGGACAACCTCATCATGCGACAGTACGAGAATGTAATCTTCGCTGTACGCATAACTCATGGCAAATGTCATCATATGATGATTGTCTTTTCTGAAATACGGATCCAGCTTCATATATTCCGTAAAGTCGTGCATCCACCCCATATTCCACTTAAGGCTAAATCCAAGACCTCCGTCTTCTACATCTCCAGTTACCTTCGGCCATGCCGTAGACTCTTCCGCTATCATAAGTGCACCCGGATTTCTTCCAAGTACAACTGTGTTCAGATGCTTGAAGAAATCTACTGCCTCCAGGTTCTCATTACCTCCATACTGGTTCGGAACCCATTCTCCGTCTTTCTTTCCATAATCCAGATACAGCATAGAAGCAACTGCATCAACACGAAGTCCATCAATATGGAAGTGCTCCACCCAGAAAAGTGCATTGGCAATCAGGAAGTTCCTTACCTCATTCTTGCCAAGATCAAATATCTTCGTCCCCCAGTCCGGATGCTCCCCTTTTCTTGGATCTGCATACTCGTAAGTTGCTGTTCCGTCAAACTCGGCAAGTCCATGCTCGTCCTTTGGAAAATGTGCCGGAACCCAGTCCATAATGACACCGATTCCATTTCTATGCAGATAATTGATCATCCACGCAAAATCTTCCGGTGTTCCATAACGGCTTGTCGGCGCATAATATCCTGTCACCTGATATCCCCATGATCCATCAAATGGGTGTTCTGCGATTCCCATGATCTCCACATGCGTATATCCCATATCTTTCATATACTTTGTGATTTCTTTTGCAAACTCACGATAAGTATAGAATCCCTCGTCCTCTGTGCCTGGGTGCCTCTTCCAAGAACCCATATGAACCTCATATACAGACATTGGTTCTTTTTTGTGGTTCCATTTTTCCCGTGCAGTCATCCAGGAACTATCGGTCCATTTCAAATTCTCAATATTCGTTATTCTTGATGCTGTACCCGGACGAAGTTCTGCATAATTGGCATACGGATCTGCCTTCATATGATACTCCCCTGTAATCGTCTCAATGCAGAACTTATACATCATACCTTCTTTTACTCCCGGTACAAAGCATGTGTAAATTCCGATATATTCCGCCCTTGTCATAGGGTTTCTTGTGCGATCCCAGTCATTGAATTCCCCCACTACAGACACTGATTTCGCATTCGGTGCCCAGACAGCAAAATAAACTCCTTCCTGCCCTTCGTCGTCCACCATATGTGCACCCAGCTTCTTATAAATTTCGTAGTGATTTCCCTGTCCGAAAAGGTACTGATCTAATTCTCCGATTTCATAAGCTTTCCATTCTTTCTCCATAAACTTCCCTCACATTTCATCCGGATTTCAATATCTTAAGTATACCTTAGCGGAACACAAAATTCAATCTATGTCACTCGATTCCAGACAAAAAACAGGGATACAATTTTCTACAATTGTATCCCTGCTTCATCACTTACATTCACTATATCATTAAATTTTAAAATCTTCTTCCTTCAGAATAATGCGATCTGACGAATCCGTAGATTTTCCAAATACACGTCTTGCAAGATGCTTTACATTTGCTTTCTGTGAATGTTTAATTGCTTCATCCATGATTTCTTTTACTTCCGCAACTGTAACCGCATGATCTTCACGCTGCATTACATCAATTCGGCTGTAAAGTGCCAGAATTCCCATTTCATCAAGCTTATATCCATTTTCCTTCGCATAAGTCTGACCAAATGTTACTAACTCATCATTGATGAATACCGGAAGCTCAAGCTTAGAAGTGAATTTCTTTTTGAAATCCGGATTAGCTGTCATAATTCTCTCCAGAGGTTTTCTCTGATCTTCAAGAACAAAGAGAAGCTCTCCGGTCTTTCTTGACATCAATGCATTCAGTTCCTTGATTGTTCTGGAATTCAACTTACCAGCCTTTTCGATGATGATCGCTCCACCGCGAAGCTTCTGGATAATATTGCCAAGTTCCTTCTTATTCAGCGATTCACCTGTAACAATAGCAACTTTACCCTGTTTCAGATTTCTTTGTTTCTGGATTGCTTTTACAATATCTACTGCAAGTACTGTTTTTCCAGATCCTTTACGGCCAATGATCATTAAGTTACCGGTTCTTGAAGTTCCCTCTCTCTGGGCACGTCTGTCATTATCAAGTACTGCAACAATCTGTTCACTCATTCCTCTGACCGGTACGAAGTAAGAGAATAATTTCTTCTGCTCCTCTGTCAGTCCGGCTTTCAGTCCAATCTCACTGGTTGCACTTAAATCATATCTTCCTGTTACAACAAATCCGGTATCAAATGGAACTCCGCTTCCTTTTGACTTCTTAATTCTGCGCTGAATCTCTTCCTCAGATGGTTCTTCAATTTCCAAGTCTCCTTCAAGGTCTTCCGGATCCGGAATCTCAGGAAGCTCATCTTCAAAGTCGTCTTCCTCGAAATCATCTTCCTCAAAATCATCCTCTTCCTCGATGTCGTCCTCTTCCTCGAAATCGTCCTCTTCCTCGAAGTCATCCTCTTCCTCGAAATCATCCTCTTCCTCGAAATCGTCCTCTTCCTCGAAATCATCCTCTTCCTCGAAATCGTCTTCGTCCTCGGATTCATCTTCCGGGAATTCATTCCACTCTGCATCGAATTCCTCTACTTCTTCCTCATCTTCCTCCGGGAATTCATCTGCAAAGCCATCTTCGTCAAAATCGTCTTCGTCGAATCCATCTTCCTCTTCAAAATCATCTTCTTCGGATTCCTCGTCTTCGAAATCATCCTCGTCTTCAGAATTGTCTTCCGAATCATCCTGGTTTTCTGTTTCCGGAATTTCTTCATCTTCTTGTACTTCTTCGATTTCTTCTACAGCGTCGACTTCATCTTCTGCTTCAAACTCTTCGTCCTCACCCTCAAAGTCTTCGTCTTCAAACTCTTCCTCTTCGAAATCATCTTCATCCTCAGAATCCTCGTCCTCCGTCTCTTCTTCCGAAACTACTTCAACAATCTCTTCTTCAAGTTCTTCTTCAGACTCTTCAGGTTCTTCCACAATATCGTCCAGCTCTTCTTCTGAAATAAACTGATCTACAATTTCTTCTTCAACAGATTCCCCTTCTGCTTTTGCAAGCTCCAGTTCCTCTTCTATATCAAAATTTTCCTCTTCTTTCTCCTGTGCTGTCACACGATCTTCCAGCTCTTCCACAAGCTGTCTGATATCATCAGAAAGCAATGCCTTTCTTCTTGCTTCCTCTGCCTCAAGACGAGCCTTCTCTTCCGCTTCACGACGAGCCTTCTCCTCCGCTTCACGACGAGCCTTCTCCTCTGCTTCACGACGAGCTTTCTCTTCCGCTTCACGGCGTGCTTTCTCTTCTGCTTCCTGACGGGCTTTTTCTTCTGCTTTCCGTCTTGCTATTTCTTCTGCCTCGCGTCTCTCTGCCTCAAGTCTTTCTGCCTCACGGCGGGCTTCCAGTGCTTCTCTCTCTTTTCTAAGTCGTTCTTCATCGGATGCTTTTTGCTTTGCGATCGCCTCAGCATTTACCTTCTGCTTAGCTTCCCATTCCATCAAGATGTCTTCAATCTTCATCTGACCTTCAATGCGGAGTTCTTCTTCTCGTTCCTCCATCTTCTTCTGGTCTTCCGGATTAATTCCACTCGCCATAGCCACGCCATTAGCCAGTGCTTCTTGAAGTGTCGCACCCTTCACAACTGTCGTAATAGACTTTTTTGGTCCTTCTGCCGCATGCTGAAGAATTCCTTCTAACTCTCTGACATTCCGAGCTTCTTCCGGAGTTTCCTTTCCGATTGGTTCAATGACTGGTGCTTCCATTTCTACAACTTCTGGTTCTTCTGAAACAGCTTCTTCCGGCTCCAGGACTGGTTCCTCAGATGGTGCTTCCGGCTCTTCTGAAACTGGCTCTTCTGAAACTGGTTCTTCTGAAACCGGTTCTTCTATCGGAACTTCTTTGTCTGCCTTGGCATTTTCTTCCATTGCCTTCAATGCTTCTCCAAGCTCTGCTGTCGGAATTCTTCTGGTTGCATCCAGACCATCCACAGTTTCTGTTGTATTGGCTCCTGATTCCTGCTGTTCTGCCTCCGCAGCTTCTGCTGCTTCCTGCGCTGCTTTAATCTGTTCTTTTGGAATTGATACAGTATCCTGTGGAATACTCTTTACATCCTTAAGCGCAGCTCGCTCAGGTTTTTTATCCACTGCTTTCTTAGGCTCTTTTTTCGGTACACCTTTATACTCATCGTACTTTTCCTGTTGGAGTGGTGTCAGTGGTTTGTACTTCATCTTCAATTCCATTGCCTGATATACATATTTTCCTTCGCTGAACCACAAGATCAAATCGTCACATTCTTCCAGGCACTTTGAGGTCATGCCTGCTTCATGATATAGCTTTGCGAGCTCATACGCCCATTTTTCAATATATTCTGCCTTTTTAAATTCTTCCAGTGCCGAAATCTGTTCTGACAGATCGGACCCTTGTGCCTTCAAAATCCGATATTTCAAAATGAATTGATTCGGATCTCTCGGTGCCAGTTTTACAAATTCCTCATAACAGTCCGAAGCCTCATTCAGATCATTCAGTTTCAGGGCAAGTACTGCCAGACGATACACAACCTTTCTGCTGGACGGTGCTCTGTCAAATGCGATCATAAGCGTATCACGGCTCTTCTGAAACTCCCCGTTATTCTCGTAGATTTCGCTTACTGTATTTAACATTGCTGGGCTCTTCACCCTTCTCCAGTCTATTGTATCGGCAATTTCCATTGCTTTTCTAAATTGTTTCTTTTCGTAATGTTCGAGCATCTGCTCGGTTTTTACCCGATATTCATATTTATCCAATATTCTCACCTCAAATTTTTTGACAATTCTACAGATACAAGTTTATCATACACCAGTCTTATTGTCAAAAACATACGAGATTTTGTTACAAAAATGTTACAAAATGATATCGTCCACTTTTTTGAAATCTTTCAGGCTATACGCTTCTATAATATTTCCCTGGATAACATAAAGCGTATCTTCTATATAAATACCTCTTGTGATCCTCATATTATTTCCATTGATTTCCTCATGCATCGTACATGTAAATCCTTGTTTTTCGTCGTAAGAAAATGTATAGTACTCCCGGCCGCCTTCGCTGTCTGCAGCAAAACCAATCAGATTTTTCTCTGCATCTACTAAAGCTGCCTTATAATCATAAGAAACATCTGTATAGTACACATTTTCAATGACATAGGTCTGCTCCTCTTTCACATTTTCCGGATCAGAAATATCGAACATCGTCAATTTCACGCCATCTGTTGACATAGTCTTTTCATCAACATTCATCCCAATACCCAGAAGCTTATTTTTCCCATACGGATGCAGATAATCTGAAAATCCAGGTATCTTCAACGCTCCTATGATCTTTGGATTTTTCGGATCCGACAGATCAACGGAAAATAACGGATCCGTCTCTTTAAATGTTACAAAGTATCCTGCCTTTCCCATAAATCTTGCGGAATACACCCTCTCATCTTCTGCCAGACCTTTGATGGAGCCGGTTTCTTTCAGTTCTTGATTCAAAACATAAACACTGTTCGTGTCGCCATCGGTCACTACAACTCTCAGATATCCATCATATTCATCAATAGAAAATGAATCATTAATATAGCCGTCTATTTTGCACTGTGCCCCAGCCGTCAATTTCCCACTTTCATAAGAAACTTTTCGGATTGTCGTCACATCTTTTCCGGAATATTGCCACACATTTTCATAAAAATAAATATTATCGTTGCTCACATATAAATTGCCACCGTCTGCCAAAAGTGCCTTACTGTGCGCTGTCTCATTTGGATTTTCCAGAGAAACGGATGTGATGATCGAATACATATCTGCCTTTGAAATGGACGGAAGACAGATATCTGTTTCTTTGATCAGATTATCGTTTACAAGTGGTACATAGGACTTAGGATTCTTCGCCGTTATACCATCAAGTGTTACATAATAATCACTGAATAAGTATAAGTATCCATCTGCAATTCTTGAAGAATTGTAATATCCACTCTGACTGACCCTGCCAACTTCTTTTGGATTTTCCCGGTCTGAAATGTCATAAGTTACTGCGGTCGTATTAGCCCTCTGACCATATCCATAATCATCATCATTCCATTTGCCGCCCACATAACCGTCACACACTGCGACTAATTGATTTCTTTCAATGTCCAGATACATTTCCTGGATTTCAGAAACATCTTCCACTGTTATAGTAGCCGTTTGCTTCATCCGATTATCACGGGTATCTATAATGGCAATCTGATCGCTCTTATCTTTTAACACGTAAAGGTATGTTCCATCTGTTTTAGCTGTATCCCCCTCGTCCACACCTTCCTGACGTACATTTGTCTCAGAATAAGAACCGCTTGCCATTCCGGTGTCCGCTGCTGCAGTACTGCTTTCTTCAATATTCTGTGCTGCATCTCCGCTTGCCTTACTGTCAGCCGATTCATCGACTCTTATATCATTCAATGATCTTGCCCCGCTTGAAGTGTATGCACTGTCTCTTTCCTGATCTTTCTTATATTTTTCCAAATATGCATAGACATCCTTATATTCCGCCGCACTTTCTACTTTCGTACTGTCACTGATCGTCACATCACTGCATGCTATCTTATCATCTCGAGTCGCGTCTTCCATTTTAAAATAATTCTGGTATACCATCACTCCTACGATCAGCACCAGGCATGCTGCTGCCAGCCCACTGATTCTCGCCGGAGTCCACACTTTTTTCTTCTTTCCTGCAAGCTTTGCTTCAATCTGTCTCGGTTCAAGCGCTTTCGGCACCGGAACCTGTTCTGACTTTTCCTTTATTTTCCGAATCATGTCCTGCTCATTCTTATTCATAAAATGTCCTCCCATCCAACACACACTGCATCTTCTCCAGCGCCCGGCTTCGTTTTACCCGGACAGTTCCCGGCTTCAGGCTTAGGGTCTTCCCGATTTCTGTGCTGTTATAACCGCCAAACACTGACAGCCCGACTATCATTTGCTCTTCTTCTGAAAGAATAAAAAATGCATTTCTCACATCCATCGCAAGTCCCACATCTTCTTCATGAATTCCTTCCACCTGTCCTTCCGGGAAAAAATCTTCTGTCTGCTGTATTCCTTCTTTCGCCACCTGTTTCAATCTTTTCTTACATATATTTGACAAAATTGTAAAAATCCAGCTCTTGAAAGCTTCTTCTTTTCGAAGTTTATGTATATGTTCATAAGCAGATAACACTGCCGCACTCACCGCGTCTTCTGCCTCATGCGGATCACGCATCAGACAAAGCGCGTAGCGATAGAGGTCTTGATAGACCTGCTCATATAGCTTTGAAAATGCTTTTGCATCACATTTCATTCTTTTTCCTCCTCAATTTGTTTTTCTCAAGAAGTTCTCCACACTCCTCCATTGACTTATCCAATTGCCGTTCCCCAATACCCAGTGTAAAAAGTATTATTACTTCTTCTACATATAAGAGTCCCAAAATATCTCAAGTGTTACAAAAAGGCGTCACTTTTTTTCATAAGTGCCGCCTTTTATTTACATTCGTTTATTCAATTATATTACCGCCGAAAATACTGCGCAAGATAAAATTCAGCGTAATTCCCAGTGCAACGGAACATAGAACGTGAATTTTACCTATCGGATTATTTAGCCCTTATAATAATTAATCAGACAACCTTTGAGAATAATCTCTCTTTCTGCGTCTGTCATATCTCCAAGTGTAAATGTGACTTCTTTCAATGTATCTCCGACTACATAAGCTTTGATCTCTGCATCTTTGTTTTCCACTGCTTTTCTGATTTCCGGTACAAAGATATAATCGCCATTTTTGAAGCTTAATTTCTTGTCGTCTTCTTTTGTGATAAATGGAAGCATTCCCCAGTTGATCAGATTGGAGCGATATCTTTTTGTCGCATATTCATTTGCAATATTCGCCCAGCCACCAAGAACCTTCTGACAGGAAGCTGCCTGCTCTCTTGCTGAACCGTCACCTGGTTTTACTGCAAAGATCGTACTTCCGACTCCGATATTTCCTTTTCCTGCTTCCGGATATTTCTCCTGGATCTTTGCCATAACCGGTTTTAATTCTTCCAATACCTCTAACGGACATTCGCCTGCTTCGATTGCTTTCTGTGCTTTCTGTACTTCCTTTGCACGTCCCACATATGCAGGATCTTTTCTGGAAAGTGCAAACTCTGCCAGTCCAAGTGGATTGGATCTGTAAGAAGATGTTTCTCCAGATGGGATCAGCTCATCTGTTGTTGTAACCGGATCGTGAATCTCTGATACAACTTTCAATACCAGATTCTCCGGAAGTGCTGACATTGCCGGCCAGTCTTTGATATTCGGTCCGAACTTGATCTTTGTATCCGGATCAGCCACTCCATGACTGTCAAATACACGATTTGCATAAATCTTCTGGTCAAAGTGGTATTTCTGTCCCTTGTATTCTACGTCCATATCTGTTGCAGGTGTCAGGAAGCCTTTATTTGCTGCTGTTGCTGCAATTGAACGGGCATCCATAAGTGCAACGGATGCAATCTGTCCACTCTGAAGCTTGGAACCTTCACGGTTCGGGAAGTTTCTTGTAGAGTGGCGAATAGAAAATGCGTTATTTGCCGGTGTATCTCCAGCTCCAAAGCATGGTCCGCAGAATGCTGTTTTTACAATCGTTCCTGCTTCCATAAGATCCGCAACTGCACCGTTTTTCACAAGTTCCATATAGATTGGTGTACTTGCCGGATATACACTAAATGTAAATTCATCTGAGCCAATGTAATGACCTTTTATGATGTCTGCTGCTGCGCAGATATTTTCAAATCCACCACCGGCACATCCTGCGATGATTCCCTGATCCACATAAAGTTTTCCATCAATCACTTTATCCTGAAGTGAATAATCCACAGCACCATCCAGGCTCACCAGTGCTTTCTGCTCTACATCGTGAAGCACGTCTTTCAGATTCTTACGTACATCGTCGATTGTATATACATTTGACGGATGGAACGGCATTGCGATCATCGGGCGGATCTCGCTTAAGTTCACATAGACCATACCATCATAATATGTAACTGCACCAGGATTCAGTTCTTTGTAATCTTCACTTCTGCCGTGGATCTCATAGAACTCCTTAATCTTATCATCTGTTTTCCAGATAGAAGACAGACATGTTGTCTCCGTTGTCATAACATCGATTCCGATACGGAAATCAGCACTTAACTTCTCCACACCTGGTCCGACAAATTCCATAACTTTATTGTTTACATAACCATTTGCAAATGTTGCGCCGATAATTGCAAGTGCCACGTCCTGTGGTCCGACGCCTTTGACCGGCTCTCCGTCCAGATAAATTCCAATCACACCTGGCATCTTAATATCATATGTCTTATTCAGGAGCTGCTTTACAAGTTCCGGTCCACCTTCACCCATAGCCATCGTTCCAAGTGCTCCATAGCGGGTATGGCTGTCGGATCCAAGGATCATCTTGCCGCCGCCTGCCAGCATCTCACGGGCAAACTGGTGAATAACTGCCTGATGCGGCGGTACATAGACACCGCCATATTTCTTCGCACAAGTCAGTCCAAACATGTGGTCATCTTCATTAATCGTTCCGCCGACCGCGCAGAGTGAGTTGTGACAGTTCGTCAATACATATGGAATTGGAAACTTCTCCAGTCCTGAAGCTCTCGCTGTCTGAATAATTCCGACAAATGTAATGTCATGAGATGTCAGCTTATCAAATTTGATCTGCAGTCTCTCCATATTGCCTGATGTATTATGAGCGTCCAGAATTCCATAAGCCATTGTCTGCGTTCTGGCTTCCTCCCTGGATACCTCACGGCCTGTCTTTGCCTTTACTTCTGCTTCGTCCGTAATGATCTCGGTGCCATTTACCAGATACGCACCGCCGTCATATAATTTCAACATGTCTAGTCCTCCTGATTACCTGTAATTATATTCTTCTGAATAATTACCTTTATTTCCAGATTGTATACATGTATATATTAGCACATCACATGACATATGTCCAACCATTTATTCACCCTTTTTCATTCCCTTTTCTTCAATACCTTCAGATAAATTACACATAACCTTCAACTCCTCCCTGATTTTTTCATCTACCGGAATATCTAACTCTTCATAACGAAAGCTTTACCTTTAATTAATTACTGTCTCAAATTTAAAATGTCAAAACGCCTTACATTTTAGCTACTAAAAACACAAAATATTATTTTATAAATATTAACCAAATACCCTAAAGAGGAAGATTCCACAAATCCTTCTTATGAAATCTTCCCCTTTTGTTACTTAAATCTTTTTAAAAGTCAGACCTTTTCTTACTTTTCTTTTTCAACTGCTTTCTTAACAGTTTCCACAGGTACTCCTAGTATCTCAGAAACCTTTTCCAAATCACCGATATTTTTATACGCATTACAAATGAGTTGTTCTGTCACTTCTTCTGTTACCTGATCTCTTACTTCTTGAAATTCTTCTGCCATCAATTCTTTTAATGCTTCACACATACTCGATTTTACCGTTACTGAAAACTTATAAAAAGTTATAAACTTTTATGTTTCATTCCTACTTCAACGAGTATGCTTTTGATGATATAAATATCCATCTACTCACAAGTTCTTGTACTCTCCATAGGCGTAAATTCCGGACTAACGTATC
>OFMH01001676.1_pt1 | contig 11348 bp, 13 predicted proteins | sample 1541761 | NCBI WGS metagenome assembly OFMH01 (sample SAMN04209249, study PRJEB22552) | human gut metagenome | biome: gut; material: feces | host: Homo sapiens | place: USA: Oklahoma
CCTCTGCGGGTTTTCCAGGTTGAAGGATTAACTTCAGCTTCTGGCAAGAACTCACATGGGTGACTTTTGTGTTTAATATCGTTTCATGATCATCGGGTGCTTCCTCAGATCACTCGGTTTGATTTTACTTTGTTTCATGGTCATAATCATATACCATTTCTTCGGTTCTTTTTATATATTCCTCGAATGGTCTCCATCCCCTTAATCGTGGATGAGGCAGTCCGGAGACTTCGATAAAATTTATTCCGTCGCTTAATTGGCCTATGATCTTGTTCTATTAAATTGTTCAGATACTTCACAGTTCGATTTTCTGTTTTGGTGTATAATCCGTTTCTCTGTAACTTTCTAAATGCAGATCCTATAGGGGGTGCTTTATCTGTTACGATGACTCTAGGTTGTCCAAATTGTTTATGGAGTCGCTTTAAGAAAGCATACGCCGCCTGAGTATCTCGTTTCTTTTGTAACCAGATATCCAATGTTAAACCGTCCGCATCAATCGCTCGATAGAGATAATGCCAACGCCCCTTAATTTTGATATAGGTTTCATCCATTTTCCACGAATAGAAGGACTGTTTATTTTTCTTTTTCCAGAGATGATAGAGGATTATACTGTATTCTTGAACCCACCGATAAATCGTAGTGTGACAAACATTTATTCCACGGTCATAAAGCAATTCCTGAACTTCACGATAGCTCAGATTGTAACGTAGGTAATAACCAACAGCGACAATGATGACGTCTTGTTGGAATTGTTTGCCTTTAAAATGATTCATCTCTCAAGCCTTACTAACCTTTTTTCTGCTCTTTGAGAAGCTGAAGGTCGTGCCAGTAACTATCTCTTTGGTTTGATCAATTCCGTCATTTATCTTGTGCTTGCCCTTCAAAAAGGCTTCTACGGTGAGGTTTTGACAACTCTCTATTTCACCATCATGCAGCCGATTGGTCTCTTGGTTTGGATTTATCAAGCCCAATTCAAAAAAGAACAGCAGGAATTTGTTGCTCGTAAATTGGATACGGTTGGATGGACCAAGTACCTATCAATTAGTATACTTTGGTGGTTAACCTTTGGTTTCATTTACCTTATCAACAGTCTCGTTGGTTGGTACCAATGGAGTAAGGCAGCTAAGAAAGCTTAGTACTTATGTTTATCAATTAATAAGAGGATCCAGTAGGGTCCTCTTTTTGAGTTTATTTCTCTTATGTAGAAGCTAGTGACGATGCTTATCACATTTAGAATAAAGATAGTAATGTACGTTTACCTAAATCCTTAAAAAGACCTAGATTGGTACTCTAGGCCTTTTTGTATTGTATTATAGAAATGAGAATTACATGTTATTGGAATAGATAGAGCCAAACATATAGCAAAAAAGTAATAATCAAGTCAATTACAAAACGAATTTGGTGGTGTGATTTGTTGAAATTTTTGTTATTTTGACCATTCAGGAGGGCGCCCCCGCAAATTGTCGAGCTAGCAAATAGCCATATATAAAATGCTAAGGTACGATTAACCATAACAAGGAGAAGGGCTAAGATACCAAGAATGGCACCAATTATGATAAATCCAGTTCCTAAGCTTTTTTTGCCTTTTAGAATAGCTGATACAGCTGCAGCAAGATGAATCAGGACAAAAGCAAGGGCTAAGAAGACTGTGATGATGCTAAAGATGAGATAAAGCGACATAGATGTTTCCTTTCTTAAATATGATTGCCTGAATGCTATTTTTTATGACTGATTTTATTAAGAATCATAAATGATACTACAAGATTTAAAACGATAACCAATAAGGTAAATAGAGAGTAACCATAAAGTATAATTGGAAATTCATTTTTGATATTGCATAGAGTAAACAAACTCGTTAGAATTCCCGTCAACAATCCAGGCACATATTTTCGAATAACGATTGTCTGAATCAGATGTCCTAAGACATGGTAGATATAAGCGATTATGGTGCTTGCGTAAATGCTATAGTTGTTAAACTGGTAACTAAGATATAGCGACGTCATTAGGATCAGAAATTGCTCCAAGACAATGGTATTGAAAGCAAAAGGTGTGTAATAAGAAAGGATTTGATTGTTTGGATACTGGGGTGATATTTTTTTGATAAAGGATGGCATCCAAACGATTTCTTCAAGTTCGTGAAGCATGAATAGGGCTGGAAAAAGAAAATAAAATTGCACGATGGACATTGAAGACACGCCTTTCTAGTTGGAACCCACTTTTAAAATCTCCAAATAAAACTGGATCACTTCTTGTTCGCTATAATTTTTACCTTTCTTCAACCACCAGCTGAGAGTTTCGATGAAATGGCTGACGACCAGGTGTTTGAGGTAGGAGTGAGGGAGAGTTGGATGGGCCTTAATCAGTTCGTCAGCTACCATTGGATAGACGTCATGCTCTAGTTCTTTTCGTAGTTGCCGGATGAAATAATCATTTTTAGAGAGCAAGAGACTGGTCACATGGTCTTGATTTTTCTTGAAATGCTGAAAGATATGGGCCAGATAGTCTTGTGGTGAGAGGTGTTCAGCACGCTCAAAGAGATGGTGAAAGAGCTTTTGACAGAGTTCATCCAGTAGTAACTCCTTACTCTCGTAATGGCTGTAAAAGGTCGATCGCCCCACATCAGCAAGGTCTATGATTTCCTGAACCGTGATGGCCTCGTAGTCTTTTTGATTGAGTAGTTGTAAAAAAGCATTATAGATGGCTTTTCGAGTCTTAGTAATACGACGATCCTGAGCAGTCATATGGACAATTTGAACAAACTGTTCAGTAACGTACACCCTAAACGGTTTGCCCCTATCCTTTCTGTTGTGAATGTTAGATAATGATAATGAACATGATGTTCATGAATCTATTATACCAGAGGATTTAGGATTATGAAGACAAAACATGCGGTCTGGGTAGCTTTTTTCTTGAATTTGAGTTATGCCATTGTTGAGTTTATTGCAGGAGGAATTTTTGGGTCCAGTGCGGTCCTTGCGGATTCGGTCCATGACTTGGGTGATGCGATTGCTATTGGGATCTCCGCCTTTTTGGAGAGTATTTCCAATCGTGAAGAAGACAGCCACTATACCTTGGGCTACAAGCGCTTTAGCCTTTTAGGGGCCATGGTAACGGCTGTGATTCTCATGACAGGCTCCGTTTTAGTTATTTTGGAAAATATAACGAAACTCTTTCATCCACAACCTGTCAACGATGAGGGCATTCTCTGGCTTGGAATCATTGCAGTCAGCATCAATGTGCTAGCGAGCCTCGTCATTCGCAAAGGGCAAACCAAGAATGAATCTATTCTCAGCCTGCATTTTCTAGAAGATACCTTGGGTTGGTTGGCTGTCATCCTAATGGCCATTGTTCTTCGATTTACCGACTGGTATATCCTGGATCCGCTCTTATCTCTTGCCATTTCCATCTTTATTCTGTCCAAAGCCATTCCACGTTTTTGGAGCACGCTCAGGATTTTCCTGGATGCCGTGCCAGAAGGAGTAGATATCCAGCAAGTGAAGAGTGATTTGGAGCAGTTGGACCATGTGGCTAGTATCAATCAGCTTAATCTTTGGACCATGGATGGTTTGGAAAAGAACGCCATTGTCCATGTTTGTCTAGAGCATGTCAACCACATGGAAGTCTGTAAAGAGTCTATCCGCACCTTGCTTAAAGACTGTGGCTTTCAAAACGTTACCATTGAGGTTGATGAAGACCTAGCGACCCACCGTGCCCACAAGCGCAATATAGAGGAGTGGGAAGTGGGTCAAAATCATAGACATGGTCACCATCATTAAGAAACGTTATTTAAACTCTTAGAGTTTGTCTCTAGGGTTTTTTTGATACTTAGTTAACTAAAGTAAGCCTTTTCATGATAAAATAGAACAAACGTGGAACAAGGAGTAATTATGAGTAAAAGAGCTGTATTGATGATGACTTTTGGGTCCCCAGAAGAGATTACCTATGAAGGAGTAGCAGAATTTTTCACAAATATACGACGTGGAGTTCGTCCCGAACCACATGAAATTCAGACCTTATATGACCATTACCTACGAATCGGTGGAACGCCGCTCCAAAGGATAACAAAGAAAGAAGTTGACTTGGTTGCTTCCGCTCTTGGAGAACAAGTGTCGGTCTACTTTGCAAATAAATTTTCCCGACCTTTCATCATAGATGCGATTAAAGAGATGGAGAATGACGGAATTGAAGAGTGTTTGTGTTTGATCCTAGAGCCCCATTATTCCTACTATTCTGTTATGGGCTATGAAAAATTTTTAGAAAGTAATCAAATTAAGTTCCAAATTATCAAGGATTGGTACCGGGAACCTTCTCTACTTCACTATTGGGCTGATGAGATCCAAAAGATTTTAGATCAGATTGGAGACGATAGCTATAAGGTGATTTTTTCAGCTCACAGTGTCCCAGTTTTGGCACTGGATTTTGGTGACCCCTATATCGACCAGATTTATGACAATAGTCGCTTGATTGCGGAGATTTTAGGGCTTGAAGAGGAGCAGTACACCAATACTTGGCAGAGTGAGAGTGATATTGGTATTCCTTGGATTAAGCCGGATGTCTTAGAATACCTTCGTAATGAGAAGGAGCATCCTGACCACTATATTTTTGTTCCGATTGCCTTTATTAGTGAGCATATTGAGGTTCTTTTTGACAATGATGTGGAATGTAAGGAGCTTTGCCAAGAGCTAGGTGTAGCCTATCACAGACCTCCTATGCCAAATAGCGATCCTCGTTTAATCAAGGCACTTCTTTCGACAATTCAGTCTCATATAGACGGTGACTATAGTGACTATCAACCTCAGCTGGAGACCTTTGATGAGTTAGAAGCTCCATCAAGTACGAGTCAGATTTTGGAAGAAGAGAATGATATCCAAATGCCAGATTTTGTGAAGAAGTTAATTGCCAAGAAAGGCCGCGAAAATGTCAAAATGCCCTATTTGATTAAGAAAATGCTAGAAAAGAAGTATGGGAAAAAATATGATTAGTTGCTATTGTTTGAAAGTGATTTGGATGGCTTGATTTGAGCCAGAGCTTAATTAAAAGTGTATACTAACAGTAACTAAAGAAATAGAGGTAGATATATGAAATCAGCAATTTATACTAAAGCTGATCAGGTTGGTCTGGCAGAAATTGACCGTCCGCAAATTGAGGCGCCAGATGATGCCATTATTCGTGTTGTCCGTACTTGCGTTTGTGGTTCCGACCTCTGGAGTTACCGTAATCCAGACATTGAAGAGGGGCACAGAAATAGTGGTCATGAGGCTATCGGAATCGTCGAAGAATCGGTGAGTCCATTACAACGGTTAAGCCAGGAGACTTTGTCATCGCGCCTTTCACACACGGTTGTGGAGAGTGTGATGCCTGTCGTGCCGGTTATGATGGGACTTGTGACCGCCATATCGGCAACAACTGGTCTGGTGGCGTCCAGGCTGAGTATATCCGTTTCCATTTTGCTAATTGGGCACTTGTGAAAATTCCAGGTCAACCTTCAGATTACAGCGAAGGCATGCTTAAGTCACTTTTAACTCTTGCTGATGTCATGCCGACCGGTTACCATGCAGCGCGTGTTGCTAATGTGCAAAAAGGTGATAAGGTAGTCGTTATCGGGGATGGAGCTGTTGGTCAATGTGCGGTTATCGCAGCCAAAATGCGTGGTGCCTCACAAATTGTCCTTATGAGCCGTCACGAAGACCGTCAACAGATGGCCTTGGAGTCAGGCGCGACAGCAGTCGTAGCTGAACGTGGTGAAGAAGGCATTGCCAAGGTGCGAGAAATTCTCGGTGGTGGAGCAGATGCAGCTCTCGAATGTGTGGGTACTGAAGCAGCCGTCGACCAAGCTCTCGGTGTTCTCCATAATGGCGGGCGTTTAGGTTTTGTCGGCGTTCCTCATTACAATAACCGTGCTTTAGGTTCGACCTTTGCCCAAAACATTTCGGTGGCAGGTGGAGCAGCTTCAGTTACCACCTATGACAAACAAGTTTTGTTAAAAGCGGTTCTTGATGGCGATATCAATCCAGGACGCGTCTTTACTAATAGCTACAGCTTGGATGAGATTAATCAGGCTTATAAAGATATGGATGAACGTAAGTCTATTAAGTCTATTATTGTGATGGATTAGTTCAGTTCTACAAAAGGCTTGGAGATGCAACAGATAGTTGTATTTCCAGGCCTTTTTCTATGCTGTAAAGAAGATAATAGAATTTCTAAAACAAAAGATAAAAAAAGCCTCTCGTAGGGATTACGAGGGCTGGGATAAGGTTTGATGCTTGCTTCGATAGAAGTGAGATTAATTTTCTATTTCATAAAGTTGCGCTTCAATTTCTTCTAAAAAGGCTTTTTCTGTAGCGGTTTGATCGTGTCTGTCTTTCCAGATAAGATAGTAACCTTCATCACCTTGGTTAGTACAGGGAAGAAAAACCAGTTCAGGATGATCTACAATTCCGTCAAGACACAGAGCGATGCCAAGACCTGCTTGAACCAGACGACTTGCAGTATAGAGAAGATTATAAGTAGCAACTACTTTATAGTCATAGTTAGCAAAAGCTGATTTGTCAATGTCGGATTGATTAGAGACAATGAGCGGATAGCTCACAATTTCCTCTACTGTGACTTGTTCGAGCTTTGTCAAAGGATGATTCTTAGGGACCAAAACACCCCACTGGTCTTTTCTAGGAAGTTGAATCATCTTGTATTTCGCTGGGATAGCATGTGTGAATACAAGTGCGAAATCAAGAGTTCCTTTGTCCAGCTTCTCATAAAGACTATCTGCATTATCATCGTAAAAGTTGAGACGTATTTGAGGGTAGATTTCTAACAAACTACGACAGGCATCCGCTACAAAATCGAAACTAGCTGTTTCAGCTGTTCCTATATAAAGGTCTCCTCCAATCTCGCCTTTTCGGGTCAGATTTTCCTCTGTTTTACTGACTAATTGTAAAATTTCTTGTGCCCGATTATAAAGATACTGGCCATCTTCTGTTAGTGTCATCTCTCGATTAGCCCGATGAAACAGAGAAACACCTAATTCTTCTTCCAACTCTTTGAGCTGGCGAGATAGGGTTGGCTGGGTAATGAGTAGGCGTTCAGCAGCTCGAGTGATATTTTTCTCCTGAGCGATGGTGACAAAGTAATGTAAAATCCGAATATCCATATCTCTAGTATAACATAGCATGCTTTTTAGGCATAGTAGTTATATAAAATAGATATTGGGGTATATTACTCAGAAGAGCTATAATAGACTCATCAATAAAGAAAAGAGAAAGCAAATGACTGAAACAATGAATTTCACACAAGAATGGGATAAGACTTTCGAACTCAGCGAGGAAGTGGAACATAAAAAGGTTACCTTTACCAATCACTTTGGCATCACTCTAGTAGCAGATCTTTATCAACCAAAAGGGGTGACTGGAAAACTACCAGCTCTCGCAGTGTCTGGTCCGTTTGGAGCGGTGAAAGAACAATCTTCTGGACTTTATGCTCAGGAAATGGCGAAACGTGGCTATCTGACCATTGCTTTTGATCCTTCTTATACTGGTGAATCAGGTGGTTACCCACGTTATATCAACTCACCGGATGTGAATACAGAAGACTACCAAGCGGCTGTCGACTATCTAGCGACTCATGATCAGGTGGATGCCGACCGTATCGGGATTATCGGTATCTGTGGCTGGGGTGGTATTGCCCTGAATGCAGCTGCCATCGATCCTCGTATCAAGGTGACTGTCGTATCAACCATGTATGACATGTCTCGTATTGCAGGGAATGGCTACTTTGATGATCAGGACAATGAAGAAGCTCGTTACCAAGCACGTTTGGCATTGGCCAATCAACGGACCTTGGATGCCCAAACAGGTCAAATGCAACTAGCAGGTGGGGTGCCTGATGTATTACCAGAAGATGCCCCATACTTTGTGAAAGATTATTTTTATTATTACAAACAACCTCGTGGTTACCACGCGCGCAGTCTCAATTCTAACGATGGTTGGGCTGTTCAGGGCAATACAAGCTTTGCAAATACCCGTTTCCTCTATTACACAGATGAAATTCGAAATGCTGTACTCGTAATTCATGGTGACAAAGCACATTCTTATTACATGGGAAAAGATGCCTTTGAAAAACTCACAGGCGATAATAAAAAATTGATTACGGTCGAAGGAGCTAGTCACACAGACCTTTACGACCAGTTGGATGTGATTCCATTTGAAGAGATGGAACGCTTCCTAAAGGAAAATATGTAAGATGAAGGAGCACGTAATCAGATTTGCTAGTTAAAGAGTTGATGATCATCTAACTTATTCATAAAGTAAATCAGAAAGGTGTTTATGATTAAAAAGATGTTTTTTGGTATTCTTGCAATGCTTGCCCTTGTTTGTGCAGGCAGTTGGTATTATATTCACCAAAACCAAGCGCAGGCCGTAAAAGCAGAAGCAAGAAAAACATTTATTCAATCAAGTCGTCCGACCATTTTTTTCCATGGTTGGGGCTCAAGCAGTCGTGCGGAAAGACATATGGCCAATGCAGCAAAAGACGCTGGTGTGACTAAAACTATCATTGATGCCAAGGTGGATAAGGATGGGCAAGTTACTCTGGACGGCTCTATTCCCAAAGGTGCCATCAATCCTATTGTCCTAGTCAATTTTGACAATAATCGAGGTGCTAGCACTCAGGACCAGGGCGACTATGCCTACGCTGTCGTCAAAGCTCTCCAAGATAACTACGGAATTACTGAGATGAATATGGTTGGTCACTCATACGGCAATATGGCCATCGTCTACTATATGCTCCAACACGGCAGTGATACCAGTCTGCCTAAACTAGTCAAGCAGGTGGATATCGCCGGACACTTTAACGGGATCATCGGCATGAATGAACCGGAAAATAACTCTCTAGATGGCGAAGGAAAGCCAACTAGCATGACCGAGTCATATGAAGAGCTCTTGTCTCTTGGAGACAACTATCCTCAAGGACAAGTTGAAGTCCTCAACATCTATGGCAATACAGGTAAAGAGAGTGATGAGCGCGTGACCAATCTATCCAGTCAATCCCTAGCCTATCTGCTTAAAGGTCATGTCAAATCCTACCAAGAAAAGGAAATCACAGGTCCTAACGGCCAACACAGTAAACTCCATGAAACAGCTTTGGTTGATAAGCCTTTGATTGCTTTCTTGTGGGGGAAATGAGTTGATAAGAATACAAAAGATTCTAGTAGAAGCTGTCTACTAGATTTTTTTAATACAATGATTGGGTTGGCAAAGAAGAGAAGTAAAAGAACGAATCCAATTTTATCTGACATTTCATGTAAAGAATGTTAAAATAAAGATAAGATAATGTAATCGTTTACATTAATTGAGTAATGTTATACATATATTCAGAAAATGGATTTTAACAGTCGCTTGTTTTTCTTTTGTTTACTCTAGTTTATAGGGGGTAGTGCTATGAAAAAGAAAATCAATCATTGTTTACTTTTGTTTCTCATAATATTTACAGCCTTGTTTTTGATGGGGTTCAGAAAGATGAAGTCTAGTGATTATAACAAGGTCAGAGGGGTTATTGTCGAGAACTGTAATAAAGTAGGTCTGCATGGTAAGGTTACTATTACTAAATTGTATTGGACAGCCTTAGAAATACCAACTTACCACGTGACTTATACCTATTCTGAGAAAACTTACGATGACCAGAAAGTAGTTTTAGAGCAGAATACGGCTATTTATGAAGACAGGTCAAGTGACTCTTATGGCAATGTTCCAGAATATAAGGAATCGTTTTTGAAGCAGAAATCTGTCCAAAAGGTTGAAAAGAAAATTGAAAAACAATTGAAGAAACAAAAACTCGGTCTTCCTATTAGGTTTTTTAGTTTTCTATCTTATTCCAGTCATGATGAAAAGGGAAAAATATTGGATACTATTGCCTCCGAAAATCTTAAGGAAGGTAAGAAGGACTTTGCAGGTTACTATCAAATTCCATACCAAACCTTGATTGATAAAGAGTTGATTGAGATGGTCATTTATATCGATGAAAAGACAACAGTCAAATCACAAGATATGAAAGAAGCTGCTAAAAAGTTGGATGCCAGGGACCTTCCAAATGGTGAATATAGTTTTTATCAATCTAATTTTGAAGATGGACCAAATAATTCAGTCGATTACAATTTTAAAGTTAAAGACGGGAAAGTCGTTTTTTATGAAGACGAGAATCTAGTATTAGAAGATGATGATTAAAGATGGAAGGTCGAAAAAATAACTAGGTTGAGGAATGATAAGTCTTAATTATATTTCTATCCCTAGTTATACACTATTGGAGGTAGTGCTATGAAAAAGAAAATCTATCGCATTCTATTCTTGATTCCCTTGCTGCTATCAGTTTTGGTTTTGAGCGGTTGCAAGGTGATGATGCCTAGTGATTACATAAAAATTAAGCGAATCATCATCGAAGATTGTAACAAAGTGGGTCTTCATGGCAAAGTTAACATCACTGACTTACATTGGACTCCACTAGAAAGTCCAACTTACTACGTATCTTATACCTATTCTGAGAACACCTACGATGGGCAAACAATTAAATTGGAAGAGAATAATAGGGCTATTCCTGAAAATAGGTCATCTGATTCTTATGACAGTATTCAATTTTTACACTATAAGGAATCGTTTTTGAAGCAGAAATCTGTCCAAAAAGTTGAGAAGAAAATTGAAAAACAATTGAAGAAACAAAAACTCGGTCTTCCTATTAGGTTTTTTAGTTTTCTATCTTATTCCAGTCATGATGAAAAGGGAAAAATATTGGATACTATTGCCTCCGAAAATCTTAAGGAAGGTAAGAAGGACTTTGCAGGCTACTATCAAATTCCATACCAAACCTTGATTGATCAAGAGTTGGTTTATATGACTATTTTTATTGATGATAATGCATCAGTCAAAGAACAAGATATGAAAGATGCGGCTAAAAAGTTAGATGCTAGTGATCTTCCGAATGGTAAATATAATTTCTTTTATTCCAATACCAAGGATGAAAATCAAGATTCAATCAGTTATTCTTTTAAAGTAAAAGATGGGAAAGTCGTTTTTTATGGGGATGAGAATCTAGTACTAGAAGATGATGATTAAAGGTGAGGAGATGAAGAAAAGTTATAAATTCTATTTATTTGTGATTATCAAGAATCTTCCTTCTCACGAGCCTTTAAAAAGTGGATAGGAGAGATTATTTCAGAGTATCGTGAATAGATTCTTAACATCAGAAGTTTTTGTCATAAACATTGGATGCTATCATCCAGTGTTTTTATTTTAAAAAAATTCAATATATCCTTGACAAGTGAGTGTTCACTCACTATAATGTCATTTGTAATCAAAAGTGAGTAA
>OFMH01001688.1_pt1 | contig 11309 bp, 9 predicted proteins | sample 1541761 | NCBI WGS metagenome assembly OFMH01 (sample SAMN04209249, study PRJEB22552) | human gut metagenome | biome: gut; material: feces | host: Homo sapiens | place: USA: Oklahoma
GATTGGTCTGCTGATGCTGCAGCTTGCCAGACTTGCCGGTGCGGCAAAGGTTGCGCTGTTAGAACCAATTGAAAGCAAGAGAGAAGTCGGAAAAGAATTGGGAGCAGATATTTGCATTGATCCGATTCATGAGAATGTAAAAGCGAAATTGAAAGAACATGGAATGACATGGGTGAACACAGTGATTGAATGTGTCGGAAGACCGGCTACGATTGCGCAGGCAATTGAAATCGCGGGTCCGAAAGCGGTCGTTATGATGTTTGGTCTGACAAAACCGGAGGAAGAAATTGCAATAAAGCCATTTGAAATCTTTCAAAAAGAATTGGAATTGAAGGCATCTTACATTAACCCATTGACGCAGAAGAGAGCACTGGATCTGATTGATTCCGGTCGGTTGGATGTAAGCAGTATGGTCGCTCAGGTATGTGGATTAGAGAAACTGGAAGAGATACTTGCTAATCCGGAGGCAAGAGCAAAAGGAAAGTATATTATTTCTCCTGAAATGTAAAGAAAGTGAAAGTACTACTTTAGAAGGAAACAGAGATATAAAAAGCCAGCAGTTCATCGTAAAATGCGATGCATTGCTGGCTTTGTTTCTGCTTTAAATCAAATTCAAACTCCGCAGCACATACAACCATCCGGTGATTGAAAATCCCCTGCCATTTTCAGGACTTCTTTCTTCATCTTAAAAATTTCAGAAAGGTTTTGGCCGATTGCTTTCCGCATTTCCTGAGAATGGATGCCTCCGCTATTGAAATGGCGGGCAATCTGATTAAGATTATTGCCGATCTTCCCAAATTCTGAAATAAATTTCTTTGGTTCCGGCATATCTGCCACAAGTTCATATTTTGCAATGACTTTTCCCCTTATTAACTGACGGCGTATGTATTCAGAGAGCGACAGACCGGCGGCTTTTGCATTTTCTGATATGATCTCGTACTGGACATCTGTGAGCCGGAGGTTGATATGGTGCGTGTAGGTTATTTCTGGTTCTTTTCTTATTCCGAAAGTGCAGTGTTATTCAATGATGCTTTTTCTGATATTCACGAGGAGTACAGTTTGTATACTTTTAAAAAACGGAACTGAAATAATTGCTGGAGGAAAAACCTAGCGTATATGCTAAATCAGTGATATTGCTTTTACCGTTGGAGAGCATTTTTTTTGCATAGGAGATTTTTTGCAGGTTAATATATTCTGCCGGGGTAATGCCCACTGTGGTCAACTTAAGTATTTTAGAAAAATTTCAGAATTCCTTCAGCCCTGATTTCATCGGCATTTGAAGGAATTCTTTTCTTCTTTTACAAAAAAGCACTTGACAAAACCTCCTAAAAGTGAGGTCGCTTCGCGACCTATTAATTAAGGAATTGTTCGTCTCGCCACGAACCTTAATTACACTTTAGGAGGTATGTCATATGAATCGAATTGACATCTGCAAAAATATCATCCAATCCATTAAGGAGTATATCACAACCCCAGAAAAACTGGAACCTCATCGTGCGAAAAATCATTTTGTTCGTAAACGAAAACTTTCTCTTTTTCAAGTAATTATGTATCTGCTTTACACTTCAAAAGCCTCCATGTTTCAAAACCTTTCCCGTATTCGGGAAGATCTTGAAAACCTTAATTTCCCTGACATTTCAAAACAGGCTCTGTCAAAGGCTCGCCAATTTATTAATCCTGCCTTATTTAAAGAGCTCTACTATTTATCAGTTGATTTATTCTATAAGCAGCTCCCATCTCGTAAGCTTTGGAATGGATATCATTTATTTGCCATTGATGGTTCCAAAATAGAATTGCCTAATTCGAAATCGAATTTCGAGTTCTTTGGTGAAATGTTTGGATATCCTGATCCAAACCGCCGTTTTACTATGGGACTTGGTTCCATTGTTTATGATGTTCTTGATGATTATATTGTCCATGCTTCTTTTCAACGGCATCTTGCTTCTGAACGTTCTGCTGCTTTAGAGCATTTGCATAATTTAGAAGATTTAAATATCTATCAAAACAGCGTTGTAATCTTTGATCGTGGCTATTATTCTGAAGATATGTTTCGTTACTGTGTCGAGCATCAGCACCTTTGTCTTATGCGCTTAAAACAGAATTATAACATTGCTAAGAAATGCTCTGGAGACATAATCACGGTTCTTCCCGGCAACGAAAAAGACAGGACTGAGGATACCAAGATAAGAGTCATCGAAGTTATTCTCAATGATGGAACGAAAGAGTATCTTGCCACCAATCTTTTTGATTCACATATTTCTCAACAGATGTTCCGCGAACTTTACTTCTATCGCTGGCCAGTCGAAACAAAATATAAGGAATTGAAAAGCCGCCTTGCTATTGAAGAATTTTCCGGTTCAACAACTACTTCAGTGCTTCAAGAATTTTATATCAACGTACTTCTTTCAAACCTGTCATCTCTTATTAAAAATCAAGTTGATGAAGAAATTCAGATTACCGCTAAAAGTACAAATAAATATCGATACCAAGCAAACCGAGCATTTATTATCGGACGTGTCAAAAAAATAGTTCCCAAAATCCTGTGTAATCTTTTCGATTTATCTGCACTTGATATACTATATAAGGAATCTCTCCGATGCAGATCTCAGATTATGCCTGAAAGAACATTCCGGCGGAAGAAGAACAAAGCAATAGGCAGAACACATTTTAACAATAAAAAAGTTGCATTCTAAAATCAATAGCTGTTAATAGGGCTTTTTCTGTGAAGCTCTATTAAAGTGTGTCTTCTTTTCAAATCTACCTTCCTCTTTTCTCGATTTCGCACTGTTATTCATTAACCTGAGCAGGCACTTGTCTTAAGTTGACATTAGGTTGACCATATTGGGGTCTGACCCCTTCCCAGTGCGATTTGGGAATTAACAGGCCATATCCTTTAGAGGATGGGGGGGATAATGAAGAGCGCAGACAAGAAGTACATGACGTATTGCACAGGAACACCCAGAGCTTGCCCAACGGTTTAAGGAACGCAGACATCGTTTGGATGAACATTTGAAAGAACGCCGTCCGGATGTTTATGAGCTTGTCATTAGTTTAAGAGATAACAAGAAGAAAGAAGAATAAGATAAAAAAGAAATGGTTGGAATTTTGAAGTTCCGGCCATTTCTTTTTATAAATTTTATGAATTGATACAAGGACGAAGCATAATTTTAGCTGTAAATATTCCATTATCATACGTGAAATCACATCCACCGCCAGTCTTTTCAACAATGTGGCGGACAGATTGAATTCCGATGCCATTTTGATTTCTTTTAGAAGAAAGAAAAATGCCATGATTCTGCTGGATTTTACCATCAAAAGCATTTTCAATTTGAATTAAAATAAGATTAGAAGCATGTCGATAGAGTTTGATATCGATCCGTTGTCTGAATTTTGCGGTCTTCAAGCTGGCTTCCAATGCATTTTCTAACAGGTTAGAAAGAACAAGACAAAAGTCGGTTTCATCGACTGAAATTTGTGCCGGAAGATCAATCTGCACGTGGAAAGGAATTGTGTTACGTTCAGCCAGTGCACAATAATAGCTGATTACACTGTCGATGACCTGATTTTCACAAAAATGCATATGCATAGTCGGGATTTTCTGGGTTACATTATATAGATACTCTTTTATTGTTTCTAAATCTCCGGCTTCAGCCATTGAGGATAACTGAAGAAAATGATGGCGCATATCATGTCGTGCCTGACGTGTCTCTTCGATTGCATTGCAGAGGTTAGTATATCTTTCCTGTTGGATTGAAAGAAAATAGTTTTCTTGTTGAAGCCGTGCATTTCGGTTTAGACTGTTTGCCATTAATAAAAACAGAGTATAAAATAATGCAAGAATGATTAACAGAACAAGGCTGACAACAATATATATCTGTAAAATCCGTCCGGTATATAAGGTGCCATCATTGCATTTATTGCGCGGGAAAAACTATTCACGCAAGAAAAAACAGCACAAATCGCAAGAAAATACTAAAAGATTTCCAAATAGAAATCGCAAGAGTTTTATGATAGATCACCAAGAGGAACAATAACAGGAAAAAGCCAGGCAATTAGCTTTGGAAGAGATATTTTTAGTGTTGATTTTACAGGAAGATAGGCAAGAATCATCCCAGGGATAATTACAGTAAGTTCAAGTGTCGGGCGAAGAATATTGTTCATTATGTATGCCCCCCCTTTCAAATAAGAAATATATAAAAGCTTTCTCTCATGCGTTTATTTTTTTATAAAACAGATAGACAAACTACGGGGCGGATTTACAATTCGTGCTATTTTTTGACTATTCGTGACAGAGCGATTGAAAACGAGAAGTGTTTTTTTATAATAAAAGCAGTAGATGACAAAGGCTGGAAAAAGGAGGAAAGTATAAATGAAAGGAAGAAAAATACTATTAGCGTTTATTATATCTGCAATTACGCTCACATCGGGATGTGCAAATGGTACATCAAAGACAGAGGAGGCAAAATCAGAGCAGAAGACAACAGAAGAAAATGGAGTTGTTCCAATTAAGCCGATTACGGCAAAAGCAATTGATGATAATCCATATATGGCAAAGAGTGATGCCAATGTTCATCAGGACTGTTATAATTCAGATACGACAGATGAAGTATTACCGGTTGATATTTATCCGGAGATTAATGTTTCTTATGAAAAAGTAAATCCAAATGCATCTCCGGCGGTATTTTTTGATACATATGGACATGCTGTTGTTCCATTTCAAGGAGGACTGGCTATCCGTGATATTAATGCGGATGAAACACAGACAGAAGGTTATTTTTCACCGGCAAAGCATGATGGCGGAGGATATGTGATACAAAGCTCATATTCATTTGTAGATGAGAGCAATCGCCTGGTATGTCCGACAAGCAACAACCACGTGCTTATGTTGAAAGCAACAGATGATGCGGGAAATGTCCTTCCGGAATTTGAAAAAGTGCTGGATATTGATATTAAAGCAGCGGCAGAAGAAATTACAGGGAAAACATTGGATCAGAACTTATTATCTGTAGTTTTTGACTATGAAGGAAATTTATGGTTTGCTACAGGCGGTTTCCGTATTTATCCGGAACGTAAACAGCAAGGCGCAATGGGATACATTTCAAGGGCAGCAATTGATGCCATCTTAAAGGGAGAACATGTTGATCTGAAAGAATCTACATTTGTATATGAATTGGAGCCTGGCGAAGGTGCAGAGAATGGAATTGCAGCATCCAAGGATGGAGCAGTGATCCTGACGAATCAGAACTGTTATCTGCTGCAGGCGGACAATGGGGTGAAGAAAATCTGGGAAACTCCTTACGAGAGTGCTGGCGCGAAAGAAAGCAAAGAAGGGGATGAAACAACTGGCGGAGGTCTTGCCTGGGGCAGCGGATGCTCTCCATCCCTTACAAAAGATCTGGTGATGTTTACCGATAATCAGGAGACCGTAAATCTTCTTGCCCTGGATATGAAAACAGGAGAAGTTGTCGCAAATCTCCCTGTGATCGATGAACTTCCGGAGGGCAGTCAGGTATCTGTTGAAAATTCTGCGATCGTATATGATAACGGTGCAGGAACCGTAAGTACCATCGTATGTAACTGGTTTGGTGCAGGAAGTGCGAAGCTTGGAGAAGCAGATAATGATTCCTCAATACAAAGCTATGAGAATATTTATGATGTGGGCTGGCTGAGACAGGGCAATAAAATGATCGCGCCGGGTATAGAACGTGTGGATACAGTTAAGACGGAGGACGGATATGAGATGAAGAGTATCTGGTGCAGAAGTGATCTGTCTGACACTTCCATGATGAAGCTGTCCACTGCAACAGGATATATTTACGGATATGTTCAGGATATGGAAACTGGTATGTGGCAGTATATCATGCTTGATTTTGAGACAGGCGAGACTGCATTTACCATGGATATTTCTGACAAACCGGGATACAACAACATGGCTATCGGTATGTATGCGGGAAACAGCGGAAATGCGCTCTATTGTCCGACCGGCTATCTGGAACTTCTGAGACTGCAGGACAGGTTTGTATATCTGCCGGAAATGCCTTACCGCAAGGTGGATCTGGATCAGGCAATGCGCAATGTGTTAAGTCAGGAGAAATTTGCGGCAGACGGCGGCCAGGGAGATGTGGAAGGATGGCTGAATACGATCACAATTGAGAACGTACATCCGAATACGACCGTTGCAATACGTATGAAAGGAATCTCCGGGGAAACAGGTTCTCTGAAGCTGTATGCATATGGTACAGATGGTACCTTGAAGGAAGTTCCGGCAGAGAAATGGCATATCCAGACAGAAGATGGTGAAACACCGGATACACTGACAGAAGATGTACTGTATGAGGTACACATGACCGTGGAAGACGGCGGCGATTTTGATCTCAGTGAAACGGAAAAAGAAATTAAGATATCCGCTGTTCTGGGTGCCTGATTAGATTTGAATATCTACATTATAGCACATTTTGATATGGAGCTTATACGTTGTAAATATAATTTGGCACCTGGTATGTGACAGTACGTTCCTGGAATAAGACCTCCAAGGATATAATACTAAAGAAAACAAGGGGCGGTCGATAAGACCGCCGTTTTCTGTTGTTTGCAGAAATTAAAACCATTTTGCAGCGTATTGCTGTAATTGTTCCTGGACATCCCGGTAGCTGTATTTGCTGACCGGGATTATTTCATGATTATTCAATGTGATTTCAAAGCGTCTGATTGAACGGACAGCATACAGAGAAACAATGTAGCATCTGTGACATTGCACGAAGATATCTTTCGGCAGAATTTCACGGACTGCAGAAAGGGACTTATATATCTTTGTGACAGTACCGTCCTGAAGGTGAATCTGCAGTTCTTTATTGATTATTTCAATATAGGTAATATCCCTGATATGAAAGGATACAGTTCTGGACGGAGTGTCGATTATAATGGATTTCGGAATCAGATGTCGGATTGCACGGGTTAGTGCTTCTGCAAGTTTTTGACGGCTGACCGGCTTGAGGATATAACCTACAGGTTCAGCAGAATATGCATCGAATACAAATTCCTTACTGCTGGAAATGAAGATAACGGGAATTTGGTTTCTGGTGTCACGGAGACATTCTGCAAAGCTGATTCCATTGTTTTCACCCAGCATAATATCAAGAATCAGAATGTCACAGCTTTTGGGAGTATTCTGCAATGTATTTTTTAATTCTGCAATAGAAGTATATTTTCGAATCTCGCAGGATTCTCCCATGGATGCTAAAATATCGCTGATCATTTCTGATATCTGTGTTAAAAAAATCGGTTCATCATCACAGATGACAATATGGTACATAGTGAAAGCCTCCTGTTATTCGTTATTTTCGTCAAGACAAAGCGTTGTTGTTACAGCAAAAAAGCCACCACGTACCTGTACGCTCAGTATACCATTGTATTTTTCGGCGATTCCATTGATGATTTTAAGACCGTAACCGTGTCTGTCGCTGTTCTTTTTACTGGATTTATATTTTCCATTCGTGATTCTCAAGTTATCCTCATTGCAGGAGTTTTCACATTTAACAAACAGAAAATTTCCCTTTGAATGGAGATTCAGCCGGATGATCCGCTGTCCTTCAGAGACCTTCTGACACCCTTCTACTGCATTTTCCAATATATTTGTCAACATCCGGCACAAATCAATGTCTTCCATGTTGAGTTTTCTGCCAATGATAATACTGTACTCCACTATGGTTTTATAACGGCTGGCACGTTCTGCAAATTCCGAAAGGATGGAATTGACCAGAGCATTGGCTGTGTAGGTGACAAAAGGAAGCTGTTCGGCTTCTTCAGTAAATTTCTGTGTATACTGTCTGGCACCTGCATAGTCTTCCTGTTTAAGATAGGAGGACAGGGCATTCATATGATGCCGGATCTCATGATGTATTTCCAGAATATGTTCGTTGTTTTCTGCCTGATTCCGGTAGTTTTCCAGTATGCGCTCGGAAATCCGCTGTTCTTCCTGTTTGCTGCGGATGTATCCCATGACACTGAAGAATACGGCATACACCATGAAAGCAAATACTGCAAACAGTACAAACATAACATGGACAACTATATTATTGGAAAGATTTATTATGCTTGAGAACTGTGCAATGCTGGCAATCAGAATAAACAAAGCAGGGAGGGAGCAGAGAATCTTCCAGATCCGTGATTCCAGATCTGCATTGATCATAGTACGGATTCGCTCCATCAGCATGAGAAATGGTTTCGCAAGAACCAGATTTATGATAAGTGTGAGAGCCAGTGCAAAGGGCGGATACATAAAATAATCGGATGGGAACCGGAAAGTACGGTGCAAAAAGGTAACGGTGCTTGTAACAAAGAATCCGTAGCTCATTACAACAAAAAATACAAACAGTTTTTCTGCTATTTTTGCCTGGATGATAAAACAATACAACACTCCGAACAGTAGCAGGGCAATATAAAAAATAACATTCCAGATCAGCTCTTTGTAATCACCACCGATGTTGAACTGTGCGATAAGAGAAAACGGAATGACCATTACAATAAAAATGGACAGTGCCATGAGCATTGTCTTTTTTGTGCTTAGGCGGAAACGATCCCGGAATGGATACAAACAGAAAAATGCATAAGGAAAAATCTGAAGAGAAAATCCGCAGAAATAACGCAATGCTATCATAAAACCCTCCCGTCATAAAGATAGATAATGGCCAGGTTACTTATTAAAAATAAGTATACCATTGGCAGATGGTAAAATCAAACCAGACAGAGGTCTTTTTACGCCATATTTTGACTATTCACGCAAAAATATAGACAGGGAAGTCAAATTCAAATAACATAAATAATACAGATACAGAAAACTGTCAAAATGAGGAGAGCTTTTGATACGGTATATATGCCCGAAAGTTCGCTTTTACTGGCATCGTAAAGGAAAAAATATAAGAAAAGGAGACTAAAAAATGAAGAAAAGAATGATTATTGTGACGGCGCTGATTATGGGAACTCTGGGAGCAGGATATGTGAGTGTTCAGGCATCGGATACGTTACCTGAACTGACAAAAGACAATGCACTGGAACAGATGATGAAAGCAGGAGAAACAGACAGTCTTGTAAGCAATCATAAAAGCTATGAAGCTACCTGTGAATATATACTGCAGAATACAAAGGTATATGACTATGAAGATTCTGAAGTGATGTATGTAGATATGTATGGTACTACCCAGATGCTCTATAAAGATGGCGAATTAAAATACGGAAAAGAAGGAGATGAGTATCTCTCCTGTCTGTATATTGATGAAGCAGATGGAAATGCAGATGATCTTATAAGCTTTTACACAGATGAAACCATAGAGGAAGAAGTGACGGATCTGAAGGAAGATGGTGATACGATCATTATACAGACAAAGGTACCTGAAGAACTTACGCAGAGCGCATTGAATTCTCAGGGAGATGGAGAATCCTACACAGAGGGAGACTGGATTTCTATGGAATATGTGGTTGCTTCGGATGATTACAGACCATTGAAACATACTCAGATTCTGAATCATAAGGACGGCACTTCAGAAGAAGCTTCGAAGATGGAATTCTCCTACGGCGTGGACAGACCTGAGGATGTAGCAGATCTCTGCGAAAAGTACGAGGAAGCAGAAAAAGCAGAAGGTGATGTACGTAATGTAACAGTTACTGCAGCTCCTGGTACAGAGCAGGAAAAGGATTATGCAATCACGGTTCCATCAGATAATTATGTATGGATCATGCTTCATGACGATAATTCTTATTACATTATGTATACAGATAAGGAGTGTAAAGAACTGTACGAGCCAGAGGAAGATGTGAAAGAAGACACACATCTCTATGCAGAGATTGAGTCTTATGAAGAGGCGGAGGATGAAGTATGAGGAGTTTGAGCGTATTTATCAGGAATATTATCTGAAAATTTTGACATTTATACATAAAAGAGTTCCTGATCTGTATGAAGCGGAAGAACTGACTGGAGATGTATTTCTGTCTTTTTACAGAAATATGGACAGTTATGATGAAGAAAAAGGTAGTATAGCTACCTGGTTGTATGCAATCACAGCAAACCGCCTGAAAAACTATTATAGGGATAAAAAGACTCATTATTCTCTGGAAATCCTGAAGCAGCAGACAATTCCCCGGGAAAAAATGCCGGAAGAGATTGTGGCAAAGATTATGAGAGAAGAGACATTAAGAAAAAGTCTGGAGCAGCTTTCTGACAGAGAACGGGAAATTCTTCTGGGAAGATTTTATTATCAGAAAAGTTCCACAGAGCTTGGCAGGCAGATGAATTTATCACCGGGAAATGTAAGGATGATACAGAAACGTGCTCTGGAGAAGTTGCGAATGATTATGGAAAAACAGGGGGAATAGGCGTTCAGGCTACAGAGACTCTGCCTGAACTGACTGGGGATAATGCATTGTAATAGATTATGAAAGCCGGATGACATATTTCAGATATGAGATATTTGCATATGGGTAGTTTGAAGAGGAGGGAATTGTATATGTGGACAAGGAGAGAATTGAAAGAGTGTGCCAAACAGCTTTTAAAGATAAATTATTGGAAAGCAGTTCTGGCAGGAATTATATTATCCCTGATTGGAGGTTCAGGAGTGGTCTCGGTAGTAGAAAGGTCTTCTTCCGGAAGTTTTGATGAAGTGATAGGCGCAGTAGAAACTGATGATTTTGGCCTTGTTTTAGGAATTGCACTTGGAATTGTGGCAGTTGCGTTGCTTGTTAACTTTATTATGACGATTTTGATTTGGAATCCTCTGGAGGTGGGATGTAAAAAGCTGTTTATTCAATGTGAATACGGAACAGCGGAGACGAGATGTATCTGGTCGGTGATCAACAGGAGAGATGGAAAGAATGTTGGCTGGATTATGTTTTTGCGGACATTGTTTGTAAGCTTATGGAGTCTTTTGTTTATAATTCCGGGAATTATAAAACAGTATGAGTATATGATGATTCCGTTTTTGTTGGCAGAGAATCCACAGATGAATCGAAAAGAAGCTTTTGAAAAGAGCCGTCAGATGATGAAGGGAAATAAGTGGGCTGCATTTGTATTAGATCTGTCTTTTATAGGATGGAGCCTTCTGGGGATTATAACATTCGGGTTGGTTAATATATTCTTTGCCGGACCATATCAGTATTTAACACAGGGTAAATATGTGCACATTTACAATTTTGAACGTTGTCATTCTGCACTCAATAATTAGACACCGGCATCCTGCTATTATCCGATTCTGTTACTGGATAATCATGCAGCCTAAGGGGGGATTTTCTCCCCTACTCAGTTACATATATCAGTTCAT
>OFMH01001692.1_pt1 | contig 11287 bp, 6 predicted proteins | sample 1541761 | NCBI WGS metagenome assembly OFMH01 (sample SAMN04209249, study PRJEB22552) | human gut metagenome | biome: gut; material: feces | host: Homo sapiens | place: USA: Oklahoma
CTTTTGCACAAAGTCAAATCTCTGGTCACGTGACCTCTTCTGAGGACGGAAGCCCTGTTATCGGTGCTTCTATCAAGGTTGCAGGCACAAACACAGGTACAGTTACCGATATTGATGGTAACTTCTCATTGAACGCTCCTGCCGGAGCTAAGTTAGAGATTACATACATTGGTATGAACTCTACTAGCGTGAAGGCAGGCAAGAACATGAAGATTGTTCTTGATCCAGACAACAAGTCACTTGATGAGGTCATCGTTGTGGCTTATGGTACTGCAAAGAAATCTGCGTTTACAGGTTCTGCTGCAGTTATCAAGTCAGAAGAAATTGGTAAGATTGCTGACTCAAACCCAGTACAGGCTTTGACAGGTAAAGTTTCTGGTGTACAGATTAACTCTACTACAGGACAGCCAGGTGTTGCAGATTTCAAGATTCGTATTCGTGGTATCAGTTCTATTAACGCTGACAGCAAGCCTTTGATTATTGTTGATGGCGCTCCTTTTGATGGCGACATGAACTCTATCAACCCACAGGACATTGCATCTATGACTGTATTGAAGGATGCTGCTTCTGCTGCCCTTTACGGTGCACGTGGTGCCAATGGTGTTGTCATCATCACTACCAAGAATGGTAAGGAAGGTACTGCCTCTATCACTGTTGCTGCAAAGTGGGGTTCAAACTCTCGCGCTACTCGTGACTATGACTACGTTAGAGATCCAGCCAAGTACTACGAAACATGGCATAAGGGACTCTATAACTATGCCATGAATGGCAAGGTTAAAGGAGTAACAACAGCAGACCAAGCATATGCTTGGGCAAACAAGAACCTGATTAACAATAAGAGTGTTGGTTTAGGTTACAATGTCTATAATGTTCCAGCTGGCGAGAACTTGATTCTTCAGAACGGTTTGATTAATCCTAATGCTACACTTGGTAATGTTATTGAGTATAACGGTAATAAATATACTTTGTTGCCAGATGATTGGACTGATGCCACTTACAATAATGGTCTTCGCCAGGAGTATTCTGTAACAGCAACCGGTAACAGTGAGAAGTCTAGCTTCTATGGTTCTGCTAACTATTTGAAGAATGAGGGTATCACAAAGGGTTCTGATTTCTCCCGCTTCAGTGGCCGTATTAAGGCTGATTATCAGTTGCGTTCTTGGTTGAAGGTAGGTGGCAACTTCAGTTATAGCCACTATAAAACCAATTATTTGAGCACACAGGATGATGGTGCAGCAGGTTCTTCTGGTAATGTCTTCGCTTTGACTACGGTTGCACCTATCTATCCTCTTTATATCCGTGATGAGAAAGGTAACATCATGTATAATTCTACTGCTGGCATCCAGTCTTATGATTATGGTGATGGAACTGTTAATGGTATTATCCGCCCTTATATTCAGCAGGCAAACCCTCTCTGCTCTAATCAGTTGGACACCAACGAAAGTGAGGGCAATTCTGTAAATGCCATCGGTTTTGCAGAGGTTCGTTTCTTAAAGGATTTCAAGTTCACATCAACCAATAGTGTCAGCAGTGAAGAGACTCGTTCTACAACAACTACCAATCCTTGGTTTGGTCAGTATGCTTCTCAAAATGGTGCTATCACTGTGGAGCATGATCGTACCTGGTCTTACAACTATCAGCAGTTGCTCACTTGGCATCATCAGTTTGATTTGCATGAGGTAGATGCAATGTTGGGTCATGAGTATTATCGTAGAAGATTCTATGTACTTTATGGCGACAAGACCAATATGTACACCTTCCCAAGTAATGATATGGCTAGTGCGGTAAATACAGGTTCTACCAATTCTTATCGTGACGACTATAATACAGAAGGTTGGTTTGGTCGAGTTCAGTACAACTACGACCAGAAGTACTTTGCTTCAATGTCATACCGTCGTGATGCATCTTCTCGCTTCGCTCCAGAGAACCGTTGGGGTAACTTCTGGTCATTTGGTGGTGCATGGTTGATTTCCAAGGAGAAGTTCTTCAATGTAGCTTGGATTGACGAGTTGAAAATCAAGGCTTCTTATGGTGAGCAGGGTAATGATAACATCCAGGACCAGTATGGTATGGATCAGTTCCTTTACGAGAACACCTTCGATATCAAGAGTTCCAATGGAGCACCAGCCTTGGTTCCAAAGACCATGGGTAACAGAAATATCACATGGGAGAAGGGCGGCAACTTCAATGCAGGTATTGACTTCAGCGTTTTGAAGGGACGTTTGACTGGTAGCGCAGAGTACTTCTACCGCAAGACCAGTGATATGTTGTTCTACTTCCCATTGCCTAACTCATACGGATATACCGGATATTATGATAACATCGGTGATATGCGTAACAGTGGTTTCGAGTTAAACTTGGATGGTACAATTATCAAGACTAAGGATCTTTCTTGGGGATTGAACTTGAATATGACTACTTACAAGAATAAGATTACTCGTCTTCCAGAGGAGCGTAAGACTCAGGAGGTTGATGGCGTAAAGGGTTATGCTTCTGGTGCTCGCTTCTATGGCGAGGGTGAGTCAATCTATACATGGTATATGCCTAAGTATGCAGGTGTTGACCCAGAAACAGGTGAGTCTTTGTTCTATGTTGACAAAAAGGATGATAAGGGCAACATAACTCAGGCTACAACAACTAAGTATGGTGATGCAACTAAGCATCTTTGCGGCACTTCGCTCCCTAGTGCTTATGGAGGCTTTGGTACTACCTTCAATTTCAAGGGATTCGATGTAGCAGCAAACTTCACTTATCAGTTGGGCGGTAAGGTATATGATAACACTTATGCTGACGCAATGAGTTTTGATCGTGGTGCAGTGTTCCATAAGGATCTGTTGAATGCTTGGACTCCAGAGAATAAAAAAACCAACATTCCTAGAATTCAGTATGATGACACATATATGGGTGCACAATCAGATCGTTTCCTGACAAGCGCATCTTATCTTGCATTCCAGGATTTCACCGTTGGTTATACATTGCCAACAGCATGGGTAAAAGCTGCAAGTTTGACAAAGGTACGTTTGTATGTACAGGGCAACAACTTGTACTTGTGGTCAAAGCGTAAGGGCTTGGATCCACGCCAGAGTCTCTCAGGTGCTATCACCGCTGCATACTATGCACCAATCCGTACCATTTCTGGTGGTATCACCGTATCATTCTAAACTCATAAATAACAAAGATTATGAAATTATTGAATAAATATATATGTGGCTTAGGCTTTGGAGCGTTGATGCTGACAGCAACTAGCTGTGTTGATGAAACAGAGCCTACAAAATTTGCCAACCAAAGTCAGGTAAATGCTTCTAGTGCTGCAACAGAAGCTCTTACATATGCAATGCCAATGTACTTTAACAATGTTGATGAGGATGTTCTTAATACCTATAATTGGCATGCTGCTTTTGGTTATGGTTCAATGGCTATCATTCGTGATATGCAGACCTGCGACCGTTCTATCGGTCCAAACTATAATGTTCATTACCTTTGGGCTGCAGCTGATAAGAGTATGGATTATGATAATATCCGTATGAGATATATTTGGTCCTATTATTATGGCTTCGTATTGACAGCAAATAAGGTACTTCAGGCTATTGACATCAAGAACTGTGACGATAACCAAAAGGGCTATTATGGTACAGCTCTTGCATTCCGTGCAATGCTTTATCTTGATTTGGCGCGTACTTACGAATTCTTGCCTAATGACGCAATCAATGGCAAGAACGATAAGGGTAACGATGTTACTAATCTTACGGTGCCTATTGTTTCAGAAACTACTTCTGAAGATGATGCACGTAAGAATCCTCGTGCTACACGTGAGGAGATGTTTAAGTTCATTCTCTCTGACCTTGATAAGGCTGAGGAATATATCAAGTTCTCTCCATTTAATGGTGACCAGACATTCCCACATCTCGACTGTGTATATGGATTGAAGGCTCGTCTTTATATGTGGGTAGAAGATTATGCCAATGCCGCAAAGTATGCTCGTTTGGCAATCAATGAAGCAGCCAATAGTGGTGTTGATTTGATGACAGAGGAAGAGTGTTTGAATACAAAGACTGGTTTCAACGATATTAGTAAGTGGATGTGGGGTACTCAGATGACATCTGAGGATCGTGCTGTAACTACAGGTATTGTTAACTGGACTTCTTGGATGACCAATGAGCAGACATTTGGTTATGCTGGTGTGGGTGCAACTTGTATGATTGATGCTAAGTTGTATTCAAAGATTAGTGATACAGACTTCCGTAAGTTGGAGTTCGTTGGTCCTAATGGTCCTGTTGAAGGTCAGAAGTTCTGTTCAACTGCTGCATATGCAAATTATGGAATTTATGATTTCTCAGCTTTGTTGGATCCGTATTCTTCTATCAAGTTCCGTCCAAATGAGGGCGAAGCTGATGATTACAAGACGGCTTGTGCTACAGCCATCCCTGTAATGCGTGTTGAGGAAATGTACTTGATTGAAGCAGAGGCTACAGCACATACAGATGCTGCTAAGGGTAAGGAATTACTTACTGCATTCATGAAGACTCGTGACCCTCAGTATTCTTTCGCAGGAACAAGCACACAGGAAGTTGTTGACGAGTGCTTCTTGCAGAAGCGTATTGAACTCTTCGGCGAAGGTCAGATTTTCTTCGATTATAAGCGTTTGAATAAGCCAGTTGATCGTACATACGAGAATAATAACTGGCCAACAACTGCTCAGTTGAAGACTACAACTCGTCCTGCTTGGATGAACTGGCCAATCTCTATCAACGAAGTAAACAACAATGCTGCTGTTAGAGACTACAACAATCCAAGTTGTACTGATGCATACAAATAAAAATCCGAAAAAGATTTAAATATCAATAAGGTGTATCCTTCTTGCCCAACACATTGGGCAAGCGTGGATACACCTTTTTCTTTTTATCTCCCTCAGACTCAAATATTTTCCAATAATTCCTTGCATCTTTCAGAAGAAAAGCGTAACTTTGCAGAAGAAAAGCTGCACTCGGCAATTTGTAAGCAAGCTTACATTGCGCTCGTTTACGTAATCTTTGCAGCACGAAAGTTGAATCATTAAAGCAAGGAGGTAAATATGGACATAGAGGAACTTGAAAGGCTTATAGCCAACGATGAAAACGTACATTTGGAGTTGAAAAAAACTACAGGTGAGTTGAAGGATGGTATGCACACTGCCTGTGCATTCCTCAATGGTGCTGGCGGTTGGCTGGTGTTCGGTGTAGCCCCTAAGTCTCTTAAGATTCTCGGACAGGAGGTTACAGATAATACACAAAGAGAGATAGCCCAAGCGTTGAGTGGTCTCGAACCAGCAGTTTCGATTGACATTCAATACATTGACGTGCCCGATAGACTAGGCAGTCAAGTCATAGCAATGTATTTCGAAGCATTCGTTTGGGGAACAGCACCCTATACCTATCACGGTAGCCCATATTATAAGGTTGAAAGTACCACGAAGCTGATGCCTCGCAATATGTTTGAGGAACGGCTGCGTGCCAACAAACCAAACTATTATGCCTGGGAGAGACAGTCGGCTGATGACATAACCATTGATGATATGGACGAGAAACTCATCAGGGGAGCTATACGGCTCGGCGTGGAGAAGAACCGCATGCCAGCCACAGCTTTGACAGAGCCTCTTTCGGATGTGCTCAGAAAACTTGAACTAATGAACGATGGCGTTCCCAATAATGCTGCTGCCGCCCTGTTTTCCACCAAATTAAAGGGCTACACGCAGATGCAGCTGCGTTTGGCTCGTTTCCGCGGAATCAATAAGATAGAGTTCATCGACAACCAAAGGGTGGAAGGAAATTTCTTCCAACTGCTTGATGCCGGTATGGCTTTCTTCTTGAAGCACCTGAACATGAGTGGCAAAATTGTTGGCTTCCGTCGTGAGGAAAATATGGAGGTGCCAGCCGAAGCATTGAGGGAAGCCCTTACAAACAGCCTTTGTCATAGGCAGTTCGAGAAGTACAACCTTACGCCAAGTATTGCCATATATGATGACCGCATAGAGATTGAGAATCCTGGTGTATTGCCGCCACAACTCAACACAGAAACAATCAAACAGTCACACAGTTCCTATCCATACAATCCCATCATGGCGGAAGTGCTTTACCGCACCACTTTCCTTGAAAGTTGGGGGTCTGGCGCATTCCGTATCATGGAGGCTTGCAAGGCACAGAATGCTCCAGAACCGAAGTGGAGCATCAACGGTGGCTTCATTTGCGTGACATTCGTGCGACCTGTAACCGATCCGATGAAGACTCCTGTGGGGATGCAACTGGGATTAAATTTGAACCAAGTACGAACCAAGTACGAACCAAGTACGAACCAAGTTAAAGATTTAATTCTAGCTGTTTCTGAAGATTATTTATCAACAGGGGAAATGATGAAAACTTGTGGATTAAAGAGCCGACTGAGATTTAGGACAACCTATATTTTGCCAGCCCTCGACGAAGGGGCTATAGAGCGTAAATATCCTGATATCCCAAACCATCCTCGCCAACAATACAGGTTGACAGAACAGGCCATAGAATGGAAACGTGGACAAAAGAAAAGTTTATAGACTTTTTGGCCTTATTGAAGAAAGCGCAATCACGAATTGTGATTTTGAACGCAGGGCAATGAAAAATAAACAATGCTGAATAATTTAAAATAAGGAGGTAGAATATGACAGAGCTAAGAGATAGATACATACGTTTTGACTGGGCTATCAAGAGTTTGCTTCGCCAGAAGGCGAACTTTGGGGTGCTTGAGGGCTTCCTGACTGTGTTTCTGAATGAACCGATCAAGATAGTTGATATTCTGGAAAGCGAAAGCAACCAGCAGGCAGCTGAAGATAAATTTAATCGTGTAGATATCAAAGCCAAAAATAGCAAGGGAGAAATTATCATTGTAGATATTCATGCATTCCGTATTCTATATTATTGTGAAAGCATTTATTTTAAGTGGAATCAGTCTATTTTCAATCATATCAATCTAGGCAATACCTATAAAGAGGTGAAGAAGGTATATTCTATCAGTATTCTGTACTTTGATCTGGGCAAGGGATCAGACTACATCTATGTGGGACAGAACAATTTCGTGGGTTTACATACCCAAGACCATCTTGTTATCAGCACCAAGGAGAAAGATACGATAGTAAGGAAATCGCCTTCAGAGATATTCCCAACCTATATTCTGATTCGAGTTAATGAATTCAATAAGGTAGCTAAATCACCATTGGAAGAATGGGTTGAATACCTGAAAAATGGAGTCATCTCGCCAGACACCCAGGCACCAGGTCTGCAGGAAGCTCGTGAGAAACTGAAATACTATTCCATGTCGGATGCTGAACGTTATGCATACGATGAGCATATCAATGCCATCATGATTCAAAATGATGTTTTGGGAAATGCAAGACTGGAAGGTATGGAAGAAGACAGAGCTGAAGGTCGTGCTGAAGAGAAAAATAACATTGCCCGCAAAATGCTGGCTAATGGATTTAGCATAGAGCAGATTGCTTTAATTACTGGTTTGACAGAGCAGGAAATTAAAGGACTATAATATAATTAAGGTGTATCCCCTAGCCTTTCATCATCGAAGGCTAAAGAGGATACACCTTATTTTATGATCTCAGCTGATAAGAAACGATACTATGAACGGATCTTGTAGCCGTGGATGCTGTAATACAAAATGTAGAGGAAGCAAGGGAGACAGAGCCAATATGCCTGCTGAGCACCTACTGCATCCTTCAAACTTCCATAGAGCGTAGGAAGAACGGCTCCACCAAACATCGCCATGATGAGCAATGAAGAACCAGACTTGGTAAACTTACCCAAATCTGCCATTGCCAATGGCCAGAGAGCAGGCCACATCAGAGAACAACCCAATGCCATCAATGAGATGAAATAGATGGAAATCTCGGCTGGGGTAAGAACTACCAGCAAAGCTCCAGCAATTGCCAGGAACGAACAGAGCTTCAAGGCTACTGCCTGACTGATATACTTAGGAATCAGAATGATACCGCAGATATAACCGATAACAATACCGATAGGAGCAATCCAGGCATAGTTAGCTGCACCAGGCAAACCCAGGGAATTGGCATAATCTACCAATGTTCCGAGAGAAACCGTCTCAACACCTACATACAGGAACAGCGCCAGACAGCCCAAAAGCAAGTGAGTGAACTGGAAGACAGAGGTCTTGGTTGCCGCATAAGTGCAGGTAGCAGACTCTTCCTCCTCCTCAGAATCATCCTCTCCGGCAGCCTTTACCTCTGGTAATGGAGCCAGGAATGCCAGAACACCCAAAGCCAGGAAGGCTACGATGATGATCCAGAATGGCTTGGACAAATCCTCGATTCCGATGAGATGCACATCCTTGCCCAACAGCCATACGATGAACATGGATGGAATTGGCCAAGCCAGCTTGTTGCAGATACCCATCATACTGATGCGCTTGGCTGCACTATCCAAAGGACCCAGAATGGTGATGTAAGGGTTGACAGATGCCTGAAGATAGGCATTGGCAGCACCACTTACAAAAGATGCAAGCAGGAACAATGGGAAACTCTTCTCATCGGCAGAAAGGATGAAGAGATAGAATGCTGCTGCGAAGATGACAAACGACAGCGACATCGTCTTCTTATATCCGATAGCCTTGATGGTGAGTCCGGCAGGATAACCGAAAATCAGGAACGGAATAAAGGTGGCTGCGATGATGAGATAAGAGGCAGCATTGGAAATACCCAGCGAACCCTGCAATACAGGCACCAGCAAGGAATTAATACCCAGGGCAAAGCCCAAAGAGAAAAACATGATTCCAATGAACGACAATGGAATCGCAAAACTTTTTGTTGGTTGCATAGACTTATATTTTAGTTATAATTTTGGGCAAAGGTACAACTTTTCTCAATATTCTCCAAAGTTTTATGAAAAAAGTTTTTAAATTTCTTGGTTTTATTGCCTTTTCTATCTAACTTTGCACGTATGATGAAAAGATTATTAGTTTTCTTAATGATGTTCTGTGCCCTATCAACTTATTCGCTGGCACAGAACTGGGTAGGCACCTGGGCCACAGCTCCGCAAACTGTAGTCAAATCATTTATGCCCTATAACAATTGCATGACTAACCGTTCGGTACGCCAGGTGGTAAAGGTTAGCATAGGAGGCGACGTGATCCGCCTCAAGTTGAGCAACATCTATTCGATGCAACCCGTAGAGATCCGATCTATCTACATCGCTCATGCCAAGGATTCCTCCGACATCGATGCCAAAACGGCGCAATACTTCAAGTTCGGCAACAGCTACAAGGCCGTCATCCCTGCCGGCAAGCAGATTGTGAGCAATGCCCTGAAGTTCAAACTCAGGAATCTGGAGCGTGTAGCCATCACCATCAACTACACCTCGGCTCCCGAAATTCCAACCGTGCACATGGGTTCGCGCACCACCTCCTATATCATGAAAGGTGTAACCAATGCCCACTCCAACTTTGCGAAGGCTTTCCGGGAGAACCACTGGTACAACATCAGCGGCATCGATGTCTATACGATGAGCAACAACATGAGCGCCATCGCCATCATCGGAAATTCCATCACCGACGGGAAATGCTCTACCGACAATGCCCAGAACCGATGGCCCGACGTGATGTCGGAGATGCTGCAGCTGAAGCATAAGATAACCAATCAGGGTGTGCTGAACCTGGGCATCGGCAACAACCGTGTAACCGTACCGGGCGGCTTCGGAGCCCTCGCCAAGGAACGTTTCGACAGAGACATCCTGATGCAGAGCGGCGTCAAGAAGGTGGTGATCTTCGAGGGAGTCAACGACATCGGTGCAGCCAGGAGCGGCAGCAGCGAAACCGTAGCCCGGCAGATCATCGAGAGCATCCATGGAATGGTGAAGAAGGCAAAAGCCCGGAAGATGAAAGTTTATCTGGGAACCATCACCCCTTTCAAGGGCGCAGGATATTATACCCACTTCCACGAAGCTGCCCGACTCTATGTAAACGACTGGATCCGAAGTCAGGCAAAGAACGTGGATGGCATCCTGGATTTCGCCAAGCTGCTTCAAGATCCGAATGATGACAGAAGAATGAAACGGGAATACGCCAGCAACGACTGGCTCCATCCTAACCCAACAGGCTATAAGGCGATGGGAATCTATGCAGCAGACATTGTAAAATAGCCGATATAAAAAACAGCAAAAGCCGCCCGTATCAACAGGCGGCTTTTACAATATATAATAATAGGTGTATTACTTCAAGACAATCTTGCAATCATCCAGGCTCTCTACGGTTGCGAGCGCCTCATAACGGATACCCTCCTTGCGCAGGAAGTCACCACCATGCTGGAAAGCCTTCTCGATGATGAAGCCCATCGCCTCAATCTTGGCACCAGCCTTCTCGCAGAGATCCATCACACCCTTGGATGCGTTACCGTTGGCGAGGAAGTCATCGATGAAAATCACATGATCCTCAGGAGTCAGGTAGCTGTTGCTCACGCAAACCGTATAGTCACGATCCTTGGTAAAAGAGTGAACCACCGAGGTAATCATACCCTCCATCGTCTTAGGCTGCTTTTTCTTGACGAAGACAACAGGAAGATTGGTCAGGTAACCCACCATGATGGCTGGAGCGATGCCCGAAGCCTCGATAGTAACAATCTTGTTGTACTTGATGTCCTTGAAAAGGCGCACGAATTCCTTAGCCAGGTCCATCATCAGGATTGGGTCCATCTGATGATTTACGAAGCTATCTACTTTTAAGATTCCACCAGGAAAGCAGCGGCCCTCCTGCATAATTCTTTCTTTCAGTAAATCCATTATGACTTGAACTTTTTGGTTATTGGGTGCAAAATTACTACTTTTTTCGCAAACAAGAAAGTTTATCACCCAATAATTTTGTTTTGTCTGCAATTTACCGTAATTTTGCAGCGAAAATAACTGGGAGTGAAAGAAGTTAAGGACTTACCCCCAATAAAAATTATAAGAATATGAATTCATATATCAAGCAATTCCCCGACCTGATGTCGGGCAAGAAAATCATGTATGTGCACGGCTTCCTCTCTTCTGCACAGAGCGGTACCGTAAAGATGTTGCAGGAACTGATGCCGAATGCTACCCTCGTGGCTGAAGACATCCCGGTTCATCCGGAAGAAGCCATAGAGATGCTGCAGAAGATGGCAGAGACAGAGCAACCCGACCTCATCATCGGTACTTCGATGGGCGGAATGTACACCGAACTGCTGAAAGGATTCGACCGCATCCTCGTAAACCCAGCCTTCGAGATGGGCAACACGATGAGCAGCATG
>OFMH01001694.1_pt1 | contig 11263 bp, 7 predicted proteins | sample 1541761 | NCBI WGS metagenome assembly OFMH01 (sample SAMN04209249, study PRJEB22552) | human gut metagenome | biome: gut; material: feces | host: Homo sapiens | place: USA: Oklahoma
GGAGGATCCCAATACGCGTGCGGCGCTCGAGGTGATTCACGCTTCGGCGATCGACCATTTCCTGATCAACGATTTCGAAATGTCCACCGCCATGCTCGAATTGCTTCTCGAACTGGATCCCGAAGACCATCTGGAGGCGATTATCCTATTGGCGTTCAATTACCTGGCAATGGAGGAGTATGAACTTTTCGACGAGGTGAGCAACGATATTTCCGATAAATACGCCTGCAAGGAGGTATTGACCATGTGGGCGGCTTTTCGGCGCAGCGGCCGTATTCCCGAGGGCGATGCGATCCGTTTCAGGACCCGATTCGCACCCTATTTTGCCGAATTTACCTCCGACGAACATCCTGCCGACGGGCAGTACCTGGAGGATATCGAGAGCGAGCGCCCTTCGGTGCAGGCCCAGGCTCGTGAGCTGTGGCTCCGCACCGAAAATCTCTGGACGCTTTTTCCCGATTTTATCGCGGCGCTTCGAAGGTAGCCCCTCCCGATTTTCTTCGGGGCGAAGTTGCCGGCAAGGGCGCATATGCCGTCTATCGTGCGAGTTGTTATGAGAGGAGGGCGATTTGTGAGGGGATTTCCCCGATTTTACGAATCCGACCGGCGTAGTTCGTCACTCCTTTATCCGGTGTGTGCGAGCCTTCCGGATCTTTTTGCAAGAGATCGAATCGAAGTTTTCGCCCGATCGGAAGCCGATGAATATCGGGGTAATTAAAATGTGTATTTGTAAAAAAGAAACACCGGACTTCATAGTCCGGTGCCTTGTTTCTTATCCGATCGTATCGACCAGTTTGTAGAGCTTGTCGCCCCGGCGGATGAGTTGGACGGTTTTGACCGAGCAGGTCGTTCCCTGGAGTACTGTTTGCACGGGGTGCTCGTCCACAAAGATTTCATCCCCGTGCTGTTCGACCACTCCGGTCGTTTCGCCCATCCAGAGCAGTTCGTCCCCTTCGTGTAGAGGAGCCGCTTCGACGAGCACCTCGGCCACCGAGATTTTTTTGAAGAAATTGGTCACCTTGCCCACATAGACTTTGCGTTTGGTGGCGGCCGATCCGTGGTGGCGGCTGTGCTCCACGATCGGGCGTCCTGCGTAGTATCCCTCCCAGAATCCGCGATTGAATACCGTTGCCAGCCGCTCTTTCAGTGCGGCGGCCAGTTCCGGCGTGTAGTCGCCGTCTTCCATGGCCCGGAGCGCCCGGTCGTAACATTCGACCACGCGTTTGACGTATTCCGCACCCCGCGCACGCCCTTCGATCTTGAGAACCCGCACGCCCGATTCGATGAAGTAGTCGAGAAAGTCGATCGTGCAGAGGTCTTTGGGCGAGAGGATGTAGTTGCCCTCGACGTCGAGTGTTTCGCCCGTTTCGGGGTCCGTAACCAGGTATTTGCGACGGCAGATCTGCCGGCAGGCTCCCCGGTTGGCCGAGAATCCGTCGCTGGTGTGGAGCGACAGGTAGCATTTGCCCGATATGGCCATGCAGAGGGCGCCGTGGGCGAACATTTCGATCCGTACCAGCTCTCCGCCGGGGCCCGTGATCCGCTGCCGTTCGATTTCCCGGCTGATACGGGCGACCTGCACCAGGTCCAGTTCCCGGGCCAGGACCACTACGTCCGCCCATTGGGCGAAGAACCGGACGGCTTCGATGTTGGAGATGTTGCTTTGCGTGGAGATATGTACGGCCATGCCGACGCTGCGGGCATATTGGATGGCGGCCATATCGGTGGCGATGATGGCGTCCACGCCCACCTCGCAGGCACGGTCGATGGTCGCGTGCAGGGTTTCGATCTCTTCGTCGTAAATCACCGTATTGACCGTCAGATAGCTTTTCACGCCGTGTTCACGGGCGATCGAAACGATCTGCCCCATATCTTCCAGGGTGAAGTTGGCGGCGGATTGGGCCCGCATATTGAGCCTTCCCACTCCGAAATAAACGGAGTTGGCTCCGGCGTCGATCGCTGCATGCAGGGATTCGTAACTTCCTGCAGGAGCCATGATCTCTATGTCGCTGCGTTTCATTGGGCCGAGGATTTATTTGTTGCGTCCGATCAGGCTGCCGGCGTACTCCCGCAGGCGGGCCGTGCCTTCCGACTGTACGGATAACGTATCGAGAGTGTTCAACGCCCGCTCGAAGCGGTGGTTGATCTGCTGTTCGGTCAGACGGGCGACGCCCAGTTTGTCGAAAACCTCCCGCACGCGCGCGATCTTCTGCTGATCGGAAAGAGTCGGATCGGAATAGGTCGAAGCGAGGATTCGATGCTCGGCGGCCGACGCCTTGCTGAGGGCCATGACCATCAGGTAGGTCTTTTTGCCTTCGAGGATGTCGCCTCCGATCGCCTTGCCCAGCCGTTCGTCGCCGTAACTGTCCAGCAGGTCATCCTGCAACTGGAACGCCAATCCTATCTGCTCGCCAAACTTATACAGGTTCTCTGCATCCTCATCAGAAGCATCGGCAAGGATAGCACCCATCTTCAGGGCACAAGCCAGGAGAACGCTGGTCTTGAGGCGAATCATCTCGATATATTCCTCCTCCTTCACATCGTTACGGTTTTCAAACTCCATATCAAACTGCTGACCTTCACCAATTTCCAGAGCAGTGGTCGTAAAGAGTTTCAACACCTTGGCAAGATGCTTTTCATCACATTGAGCCATACGCTCATAAGCCAGAACGAGCATGCTGTCGCCCGAAAGGATTGCCGTATTGGCATCCCATTTCTTATGAACTGTTTCATGACCGCGACGCAAATCAGCATTGTCCATCAGGTCATCATGCAGCAAAGTATAGTTATGATAAGTTTCCAGGGCAACGGCATTCATCAGAATCTTCTCAGGATTGTCCTTGAAAAGATTGTAGCCCAGAAGCATGAGCGTAGGACGAATACGCTTACCACCCATAGAAAGTACGTATCTGATAGGCTCATAAAGAGACTTTGGCTTTCTTTCGTAAGGCAAATTAGCCAGAAACTCATTTACCATGCTTAAAATTTCATCTGCTGTCTTCATAATAATGTATAATTTATAATGTATAATTTACAATGAACAATTTATAATTTATAGCTGGAACACTACCGGGATGGCAATCATCGTGCGACAGGCCTTGCCTTTATCGATGCCCGGTTTCCACTTCGGCATCATCTTCATCACCCTCAAAGCCTCGTTGTCGAGCAATGGATCTACCGAAGTGCTTACCTTGATATTGGCAACACTTCCATCCTTGTTTACGATAAAGGATACCACTACGGTTCCCTGAATCCTACTCTTCTGGGCAGCTACAGGGTACTTCAGGTTCTTGGTAAGCCACTGCATGAAGGCAGACCAGCCACCTGGAAACTGCGGTATCTTCTGCACGACGGTCAGTTTGATAGGAGCCTCAGCTCCCGGATTCTCAATGGGAGTTTCAGGAACCGCTTCCTTCACCTCTGCTCCATCCACTACACCCGAGCCGTCGCCGATAACCAGTTCGCTGGTTGTAGAACTGATTTTCTGCGGTGCCTTCTGAGTCTGTTGCTCGGCAGCCTTCACTTCCTGAGTAATAGACTTAGAAGCAGGAGCCGAAACAGCCTCTGCACTCACCATATCTTTCTGGTCGGGACGAGCCGACATTTCCAGATCCTGTGAAAGATCTTCCATCGATTCCGACAAGTCATCATCTCCCTGCGGACCTCTCTGATATTGGAGTCCTACGAAGATGAAAGTAAAAGCCAGCAGCAACCCCAGCAGGAAAAATGTAACCCGCTTATCTTCCAGTTGTGCGCTATTTGATTTCTTAATTTCCACAATAAAAACCGTTTAAAATCGTTATTTCCTACGAAAACATTGCAAAATTACTTCTTATTATTGAAAAAAGCAGTATCTTTGCCAAAGAATTAGAAAATTTAAATGAAAAAATATGTAATTTCCGCAATATTGACGCTTTTTGCGACAATTATTGATGCTCAAGAGAGCCAAACGGGGTATAATTTCCTTCGCTTGCCGGTGAGTGCTCACGCAGCTGCTCTGGGTGGCGACAACATCACCTTGATAGAAGATGATGAGGCACTCATATTCCATAATCCGGCTCTCCTGTCATCAGTAAACGACAAGACGGTCAATCTCAATTATATGAACTATATGTCGGGGGTGAACACTGCCTCGGCTAGTTTCAACCGTACTGTCAACGACAAGGCTTCGTGGGCTGTTTCGGCTCAGCTTGTTGACTACGGCAAGATGAAAGAGACGGATGAGAACAACATCCAGATGGGTGAGTTCTCGGCAAAGGATATTGCCGTTGCGGGTTACTTCTCTTATATGCTCGGTGAAAAGTTTGCGGGTGGTATTGCTGCCAAATTCATCACTTCGTATATTGGCGATTACAATTCTATCGCTGTGGGAGTGGATCTGGGCATCAACTATTACGACCCTGAAACGGAATGGTCGGCTTCTTGCGTGGCAAAGAACCTGGGTGGACAGCTGAAAGCTTACGACAATGAATATGAGAAGATGCCGATCGACCTGCAGTTGGGTGTGACGAAACGCTTCGCCAACGCACCGTTCAGGGTATCAGCCACACTGGTCAACCTGAACCATTGGGACAGCAGTCTTCGTGATCATGCCGTAGTAGGTGCCGACATTCTGCTTTCAGAAAGCCTGTGGATAGGTGCCGGCTACAACTTCCGGAGAGCCAACGAGATGAAAATCAGTACCTCAGAAGATGAAGAAAGCAGTCATGGAGCCGGTTTCTCTGTGGGTGGCGGTATCAACCTGGAGCGCTTCCATCTGAACGTTGCCTACGGCAAATATCACGTCAGTAGCAGCAGCCTCATGCTGAACGTAAGTTACAGATTATAAATTGTACATTATAAATTATACATTAAAGTTAGTTCGAAATTATGAAGAAAATAACAATAGCAATAGACGGATACTCTTCTTGCGGTAAGAGTACGATGGCAAAGGATCTTGCCAAGGAAATAGGTTATGTTTATGTAGATACGGGCGCCATGTACCGCTCGGTAACTCTCTATGCGCTGCGTCATCAGCTCTTCGAAGCAGATGGAGCCGTAAAGACTGAAGAACTGCAGAAGGAGATGAAGAACATCAGCATCTCATTCAAGTTTAATGAAACAACCGGTCGCCCGGACTGCTATCTGAACGGCGAACTGGTAGAAAAGGAAATCCGTTCGTTAGAGGTTTCCAGCCATGTAAGTCCGATTGCCGCCGTTCCTTTCGTCAGAGAGGCACTGGTTGAGCAGCAGCAGAAGATGGGCGAAGACAAGGGTATCGTGATGGATGGCCGCGATATCGGTACCACCGTGTTCCCGAATGCCGAACTGAAGATTTTCGTTACCGCCAGTTCACAGGTAAGAGCACAGCGCCGTTTCGATGAACTGAAGGAGAAAGGAATGCCAGCCGACTTCGATGCGATTCTGAAGAATGTAGAGGAACGCGACTATATCGATACCCACCGCGAGACTTCCCCACTCAGAAAGGCTGATGATGCCATCACGCTCGACAACAGCAACATGACCATTCCTGAACAGAAGGCATGGCTGATGGAACAATATCAAAAAGCAATAGCAGAATAAGCTACAGAAAAGAGACTGCCGGGTTATTTGTGCAAAAATACGTTAAATATACTACTTTTACCGATAAATTTATTTTATTCGATGAAAAAGATTTGGGGAAAAAAAATTTTTTAGTATCTTTGCAACCATATTAACAAGGTAGTAATGATATAGATTATAAATTTTGAGTTAATTACTGTTTTTTGAAGGTGATAGGTCTTCGGGAGAAGATTTATCACCTGTTTTATTTTCAGACAGTTTATAAAAGATAAACCCACTTAACGTCGTGAAACACGACACCAAATGGGTTAACTAATTAATAACCAACATATTAAGATTTTCAATCAACGATAAAACTATCCTCTACCCATATACGGTGAAACACCGTATCAAGTATATCAAGTTACTGATAATCAACTCTTTAACTCTCACTATAAGAGAGCAGAACTATCCTTGATAATCTTCTCCCTGCACTCTTCCATCAGCCACTTCGGCGTACTGGTAGCACCACAGATACCTACCGTTTCCACATCCTTGAACCAGTTCATATCTATTTCGTCGGCACTTTCTATCTGGTAGCTGTTGGCATTCACGCTCTTGCATTCCTTGAAAAGCACCTTACCGTTCGAACTCTTTCTGCCACTCACAAAGAGGATGACATCATGCTTGCTGGCAAAGGCAGCGATGTTAGGCATGCGGTTAGCCACCTGACGGCAGATGGTATCGAAACTCTTGAAGACAGCGCCCTCAACAATATGCTCCTGGCAGTATTCGATGATGCGGTGGAACTCATCGAGACTCTTGGTAGTCTGGGAGTAAAGATAGATATCTTTAGAGAAATCCAACTGACCGCTTTCCTTCAACTGCTTCACATCCTCAAACTTCTCTACCACGATGGCATGACTCTCCGTCTGCCCCACCAGTCCGAGCACCTCAGCATGCCCGTTCTTGCCGAAAATCACGATCTGTGCCTCCGGATTGTTGACATACTGCTTCTTGATGCGGCGCTGCAACTGGAGCACCACAGGACAGGTAGCATCGATGATTTCGATGTTGTTTCGCTCGGCAAGGGCATAAGTTTCAGGCGGTTCACCATGAGCACGGAGCAAGACCTTTACGCCCTGCAGTTCCTCCATCTGCTCATGGTCTATCGTGATGAGTCCCGCTTCATGCAGGCGCTCCACCTCCATACCGTTATGCACAATATCGCCCAGGCAGTAAAGTTTACCGCCCTTAGCCAACTCCTCTTCAGCTTTCTTGATGGCAGTGGTTACGCCAAAGCAGAACCCACTGCCGTTATCTATTTCTATCTGCACGATATTCGTTTTTAAATCATTGTACATTAATCTTCACCACCACCTTAGCATGGTCAGGATCATTCGTAATCATCAGGATACGAGGGTGTCTGACACGCGATTTCTTCAAGTCGGCAGCCACAGCCGTCACCTTCATCTTAACTGTCTCTCCAGGCTGAATCTTACTCTTCTTCAGGTTCACCTGCAAGCCCATCGTAAACATCTGCATGCTGCGGATATCCAGTTCCGACTTACCCTTATTGGTAATCAGAATCTCACCCTTCAGCTTCTTCTTTCCTTTGAAACTACCCAGATTGAGATCGGTGGCAGACATCTCTATCTTCGGAGCCAGGGCCTTCCTGGCTGGAGTCATGTTCTCGAAACCAGGAAGCAGAACGGCTGATACCACGATTTCCTTCTCAGGCGCAATCCTATCGCCAGGACGCTCACCGAGATAAACCGATGTCTGGTTCAAGCCCAGGTCACGCAGTTTCTTGGAATCCAGCACGAAACTGATTTCGGCAGAATGACGCGGAGCTACCTTGGAAGGCGATACGAAAGCATGAAGATAGGATGGCAGATGCATCACTACCGGCTCCAGTAATTCGTCGGTAGGATTGAAGATATGGATGCGCTGAACCGGACGGTCGCCACGGTTCACGTCATCAAACTCCACCTCCTGGGCATCACTCTTGATGACACCCAGCATCTCATCGTAAGAACCAGCGAAATCTACTACGCTGCCCACTACCTTTCCCCTCATAGAGAGGATGAACGGCTCTTCATCCGCATTGGTATAGAGGCAAACCTGCTTGGTGAAAGTACCCATCTGCTTGGCATCGTATACCGCCTTGATGACGAAACTTTCGCCGGCAGCAATGCCCGTCTTCGGATAATCTACCTCCGTACAGCCGCAGCTTTTCAATACATTGTTGATAACCAACGGCTTGTACCCGTCATTCTTAAGCACGAATTCGGCAGTTACAGGCTTGCGGAACACCACCTGTCCGCAGTCTACCACCTCGTGCTGGGTTGTAATCTTCTGTGCTGATGCAGGCAGCGCCAACAGCGCTGAGAGCATCCATATATTCATCCGTTTCATACTATTCTATTTTAAATTATCAATCTATAAACTATAAACTATTAATTGTTAACTCTCAACTCATAAGTCTCTGTGCGGCCACCAAATTCCGGACTGTAGGTACACTCAGCGGTGCAAGTTCCGCTCTGATAGTCGCCCTTTCTATCCACGTAATACTCCATTTCTACGATGTGCTTACCTTTAGATAAACGATCGAAATAGAAATTTGTTGCATGATCTCTTGGAGAAACATAGCAGCCTATGCCCCACTGATAACCGCTCTTCTGGTTAACCGGTTCCAGACATGCCGCACGCTTATCCGTAATCTGCACAAAGTCGTAGTCGCGGTCGGCGGTGATGAGGAGCGTTACCTTCACCTTCTCGCCTACCTTCGCCTGCGCCTTGCCCTTGCCCTCAGATTCGGCAGGAACGATGACACGGCGCACCTTGATGCCCGACTCCATGGAACCGATTTCGCTGATAGGCTGCTTAAACTCTGCATAGACGGCTCCCCAGCTGGTATAATCGCTCTTTTTGTCGATGCTCAGCTTAGATGCCTTGCCCGGTCTTTCGGTCTTCACATAGCCCAAAGTAGTGGAATCCTGCGGCATCGGCAGCAGCTTGCCATCCAGTTTCAGCACGGCATTTTCAGCCTTCCTGCTCCAGTTGCTCTCATTGCCCTTCATAAAGGCGTAAACAGCATCCACGGTGTTCACCGGCGTATCCCAAACCTGGGTGCGTTTCGACATCAGAAGCCAACGCTGCAGTTCCTCAATGGTCTGCTTGTCATTCGGCTTCAGCAGCTGCATCGCCTCTATCACAGATACCTGGGTAGGAATCTTATAATTTCTCCAGCTATAGAGTGCCTTACGGGTATCATAATAGCGGCCCATCTCCTCACGATAAACGGCATATTCGTTCACGCTCTGCAGATATTCGCCAGCCTTCTCGCGGTAGGCAGCATTCTGCTGGCTGTTTCTGGCGAGTACCACGGCAGCACGCGCCTTGCCATAGATGGAGAAATCACCGGTCATCTTCGACATCTTTTCCAGGAGATAAGCCTTGTCAGCTTCCAGATTCTGCTTCATCTTTCTGCCATCCATCGAAAGGATGTAGAGATAATGCAGCGCCTGTTCGCTAGGACTCACCTTCTGCTTTTTCTCCTCCTGTTTCTTCATTTCTCTTACTTCCTGTGCTGTCTGCCAGGAGAGATAATCGATGGCGGAAGTCAGCATCCGGGCGGTTGATTTCTGCACACCTGAGATGGCATTCAATCGAACCATCATTTCGGCTACCGATGTAGTCATATACCGGCTGCCCTTCATTCCCTTCCACCAGGAGAAGGAACCGTTAGGGTTCTGCAACTTCTTCAGCTTCTCCACCTGATTCTGCAGACGGATGCTCTCCTGAGAGAGAGTCTTCTGAGAATGATTATCCAAAGAGAGAGTCTTCTGGATATGAGTGGTGATGGTATTGGCATAGATGGCAGACATCAGCGAGATGGCGTTCTCCTCATCCGGATTACTGATAGCAGGCAGCGCCTTCACCATCAGCCAACTAGGATTGTTGGTGTACTCGATGGTTACCTTTGCATCTTCAGCGCCCTTTGCCTGCTTGCCCTCCTTGTTCAGGAAGAGTTTGCTCAGGTCGAAGTTCTGCTCGCCCGGCTGGTGCAGGGTGATAGGCAGGGTGTTCACCACGAGTTCACGGTTGCTCAAAACCGGCAGATAGTGCTGCTCACCATCGCTGTAGCCATTACCGGCAGCCACCACCTTATTAATATATACGCCTTCTTTCAGTCCCTGGACATCAAAGGAGATGGTAGCAGAGCCCTCGGCATCGATGCTGTAGTTCTGCGTCTTCTGCCAAACCACCTTGTTGGTCTCCGGGTCGAGAATCTGCATACGGGTGTTGCCGCTCACCTTCTTGTCGGAAGTATTGAAGAGTTTCACCACGATGGTGCTCTTATCGCCCTCACGCAGGAAGCGAGGCATATTAGGCTGCACCATCACGGTCTTTTGAGCCACAGCCTCATCCACCAGCAAACCGTTGCGCATCTCCTTGTCGTGCGCCAATCCCATGAACTTCCAGGTAGTCACGCTCTCCGGCAGGGTAAATCTGATGGCTACGTTGCCATTGTTGTCGCTCTCCAAGGCAGGATAGAAGAAGGCAGTCTCGTTCAGGTTCTCGCGCACCTGCACCTGGTCGAGGAACAGTTCTGCATCTGAGCCAGAACCGCCGGCAAACTGCGGCATCTCCTCTACTACATCAAAAACCTTGTTGGCAGATGGAGCAGCCGCTCCGACACGGGTCATTTTAGAGCCGCGAATCCTGATGACTTTCGCTTCTTCCTTAACCAGCTCGTCTTTCTTTATACGAACAGCCTCAACGGTTCTACCGGAAGAACGTTCCAACTTGCTTAGCTCCACCGCTTGCATATAAGCATAATAACTAAAGTATTTGCCATCAAACTTATCCACATCCAGTCCCCTCTCGTCATAATATTTGGTAGGATAAACGCCATTCAAGTATAATGAACGGAAAGTGAGGTTGTCCTCCCAGTAGCAGTCTGGCAAACTCTGATAGAAGCCCAGGGAGAAATTCCAGAAATGCGGGGCTATCTGGTCGAGCGACTTGTCATAGAGTACGCTCATCAGCTGCGCCTTGGCTGGCTTGCCGTCAGGGGTGGTAATCTTCAGCGTCCACTCCTCCTTCTGTCCAGGGGTCAGACGGTTGCGGAAGGTCTTCCAGGCGATGTTCAGTTTCTTCTCAGGCAAAGGACGGGCGATGCTCATCATTCGGGTATAGCACTTGCCTTGCTTCACGAAACTATAGTTCAGTACGATGCCCGACGCATATTCCTCCTTGTAGGTGAAAGGCAGGGTCACGATACTGTCGCCCAACTCCCAGGCACCTTTCTCCAGCAGTTTGTTGCCGGCGATGATGGAATATACGATGTGCGCTCCGTTCTCCGAAGAGCCCACCTGGATATAGACCGGCTTGCCATCACGAGGGAAGGTCTTCGCCGTCTGATAATACCATTCGGTAGTTGGCTCCACCGGATGGGTATCCTTCATACTGAAGAGCGTGAACTTCTGCTGCAGGGTATCTGTTCCGCAGATTGCCTCCAACTGATGAACGCCAGATTTCCAAACGAGGGAAGAAGAGGCAGAAGAAGCATATTCCTTGATAGAAACCGGTGCATTCGCCTCGGCATCCTTCCATTCGCCCTTATCAATTCGATATTTCAACCTACTAGAAATCGGCATACCACTGGCATTGCGGTAAGCGAAGGTCACCGTCTTCAGACTGTCTGTTTCGATACGCTTAGGAAGATTCACCGTGA
>OFMH01001698.1_pt1 | contig 11226 bp, 10 predicted proteins | sample 1541761 | NCBI WGS metagenome assembly OFMH01 (sample SAMN04209249, study PRJEB22552) | human gut metagenome | biome: gut; material: feces | host: Homo sapiens | place: USA: Oklahoma
AGCGTACCCGGTGCGGGCCAGCTCCTTAGCGTAGGTGGGCAGGTCCAGGATGTTCAAATAGCCGGAGATGCCGGACAGGACCACGCCGTCGTTGATGGGGGTGCGGTAGTGGGGCGCGATGCCGTCCAGACCGGTGAGTACGCCCAGAACGGTGCCCACGTTGCCGGCGTTGCAGTCGGTGTCCCAGCTGCACATGGTGGCGATCTCTACCGTGCGGTTAAAGTCGCCGGCTCCGTACAGCATGGCCAGCACGCAGACGCCGGCGTTGGGGATGATGTGGCACACGCCGCCGTATTTGTCGTAGCCCCAGTCCCGGTGCAGCATCGCCAGGCAGCTCTCCCAGTCGTCGGGGTGCGCCTTGTGGTGGGCGATCACTGCCTCCACCACCTTGGTATACAGGCTCTCGGTGGGGATCTCCTTCAGCGCCAGCTCCACGATCTTGCCGATGTCCTGCTCCTGGAAGGCCAGGGCAATACATGCGGCAATGTAGCGGGCGCCGTTGAGGCCCTCGCCGTCATGGGAGACGCTGGCCGCGGCCTGGGCGTAGTCGGCGGCCTTGTCGGGCTGTCCGGGCCAGATGAGACCCCAGGTGTCGATGAAGATCTGCCCGCCGATCTGGTCGGAGAGCAGCTTGCCGTTGGTGGCGGCAGAGCCGGACTGGGGAGCGGGAATGCCTCGGGTGAGGTTGATGTAGGCGGTGTGCTCGGTGCTCACGCCATAGCCGCCCCACCAGAACATGCCGATGCCGTCCCGGGCGTAGTTGAGCCAAGCTTTGGCGACGTATTCAGGAGTGAGCTCTCCGTTTTTGGAGCTGTCCCGCAGGGCGCGGAAGAAATAGACCGGGCCGTTGACGTCGTCGTCCGCCGCAAAGTTCTTGTAGTCTTTTACATAGCCGCGGATATCCCCGTAGGTTTCCTTGATCCGCTCGTAGGTCCAGATGGTGGGCTCCACGGGAGCGCCCAGCCGGATGCCTACGTTCATTCCAAGAAATCCGGCATAAACGCGGGCCAGATAATCGTTTTGCATGGTGATTCTCCCTATTTTACTTCATCAGAGCGGCGATCTTATCGGCGTAATCCAGAATATCGATCCCCTTGGTAAAGCTCAGGCAGGTGCCGGAGGGGAACTGAGTCTTGCTGATCCAGTGCTGGGGGATGCTGCCGGCTCCGTAGCGGGCGCCCAGAACCGCGCCGGCCACCGCGCCGATGGTATCCGCATCCCGGCCGAAGTTGCAGGCCAGCAGAAGTCCGCTCTTGAAGTTCTCGTGGCGCAGCTTCAGGCAGCCGAATACCTCGGGCAGCGCCTCGCAGACGGTGGAGCGGTGAGTGGAGAACAGGTCGTTGTGCAGGGGCATCCAGGCCTGGGCGATGTCACCCTGGGCACGTTCTACGATGTCCGCAGCCCGCTTCAGGGTCTCCTCAAACCAGGAATCCTTGGGAGCGCAGCTCATAACGCCATCCCAGATCTCGTCCATGGTAGCGTCCACCATGGCCAGGGAGACGGCCACGGCCACGGCCTGGGCGCCCCACACGCCCTCCTCGCTGTGGCTGACCTCGGCGTCCACCTGGGCCAGATACTTGGCCTTCTCGGGGTCACCGGCGCAGTAGATGCCGATGGGGCCGCTGCGCATGGCAGCTCCGTCGCTCTGGTGATAGGGGTTGAAGCGGCCGGAGTGAGGAGGACGGATCCCGCGGCGCAGGTTGTTGCAGGCCTCCACTTCGCTGACGCCGCCGCGTCTGAGCTCGTCCTCAGTCGCGACGTTTTCCAGCCAGGCATTTACCACGTCCTGAGAGGTGAAATCTCCGCCGGCTTCGATGATGGTCTTGGCCACCATGAGAGCAAATTCCGTGTCGTCCGTGCTCCAGGAGTCACCCTTGTGGAAGTCGGTGATAAATCCATAATCCCGCTGATTGTCGGGGGTGCGGGCGGCGTCGCCGAAGGAGTCGCCGATGGCCAGTCCGCACAGGGCGCCCCGGGTCTTGTCGATCAGCAGTTCACGGTTAGAAAGCAGTTCCTGTCTTGTTAACATATCCGTTCTCCTTTTCGTGTCATAGGTGATGCAGGGCGCGGCAAGACGCCCTGCATCATTGGGTTAGGGGTGATTTGATTACTTCAGGACCGAGTTGGCGTAGTCAGTCACAGCCTGACCGCCCATCTCATAGAAGGAGGCCACAAAGGCATCCCAGTCGGCGTCAGTCTTGTTGCCGATGATGTAGTCGGCATAGAACTCAGAGACCACGTTCTGGGCAGCGTCCCAGGAGACGGTCAGGTCGCTGGAGATGGCGAAGTCGTTGTCCAGGGACATGTACTCGTTGACCATGTCCAGAGAGGACTGGGCCACGTCGGAGTAGTAGGGCTTGCTGAGGACGGACTCGTCAAAGTTGTTCAGAGTGTTGAACATGGGGACATACCAGGTGTTGGTGATGGTGATCTTACCATCCTCGCCCACTTCGTAGTTGTTGCCCTCGGTGCCCAGGATCTCCACAAAGCGGCCCTCGGGGCTGCACATGAAGTCCAGAACCTGGAAGGCCAGATCCTGATGCTCGGACAGGGCGGAGATGGCCATGCCGCGGGTCTCCTTGGCCACGGAGAAGGGGGTGTAGCCCTGGGCATCGCCCTTGGCGGGAGGCAAAACGGTCAGGCTGGCGCTCTCGCCGTTGGCGGCTACCTGGTTGTTGTTGTAGACGTCGATGACGGCGCCCTGCGTGCCGGAGACGATGGCGGTCTGGCCGCTGTAGAACTTGTTCTCCTTGGTCTCCCAGGTGTCGGTCAGGTAGTCGTTGTCCAGGATGCCCTCCTTATAGAGCTGGGCATAGAACTGCAGCTTCTCCTTGGCCTGATCGGAAACAGGGGCGTAGATGTAGGAGCCGTCTTCCTGCTTAAGCCAGGTGGAAGTCAGACCGAAGGCCTGGTCAAAGGTGTTGTTGATCTCGGACAGATCGCCGGGAACGGTCCAAACGGCCTCATAGCCCTTGGCCTTGAGCTCCTGGAAGAGCTTGTGGTAGTTGTCGATGGTGGGGTTGGCCAGGAACTCGTCCTTGATGCTCAGAGAGTCCAGCACATCGCTGCGCATGACGGGAACCTTGACAGAGGCGGGGGTGAGGTAGACCAGGTAGGGGTAGTTCTCCAGACGCTGGAGCTGGTACTCCTCCATGGCGTCCTTCATGTAGACGGAATTCTCCACGTAATCGGTCATGTCCACCAGGATCTTCTGGGTGAGGGCGAACTCCTCGTCGCCGCCCTGGAACCAGATGAGGTCGGGGATGTTGCCGCCGCTGAGCATCAGGCCCAGGTTGGTGGAATAGGAGCCGGACTGCATGGCCACCAGTTCCACCTGAGCGCCGATGCCAGCCTTCAGCAGCTCCTCGTTGAGCAGCTTGATCCAGTCGGCATCCGCCTTGTTTTCCGGAGAGTGGTCCTTGATGACCATGGTGAGGGTGACGGGATTTTCCACATCGCCCATGGCCAGGGGCTTGTTGGGGTCGACGTTCTGGCTGGTGCTGCTGGAGGTGTTGTTTCCAGAACCGGTGGTATTGCTCTGAGGCAGACAACCAGACATGGGGAGCATCAGAGCCAGTGCAAGTGCCGCGGACAGGATGCGCTTTTTCATTTTTTCTTCCTCCTATTTTTCATTATTCCTTTACTCCGCCCTGCATGACCCCGCTGGTGTAGTGCTTCAGGATGAAGGGATACATGCACAGGATGGGAAGGATAACGACAACGATGGTTGCGCTTTTCAGAGAGGTCATATTGACGCCGGTGAGGTCAATGTTGCCCAGAGAGGCCAGGACGGTGGAGTCGCCCTCCACCACGAACCGCCGCAGGAACACCTGAAGAACGGTGTTCTTGTTGCTGGTAAGGAACACGCTGCTGCGGAAGAATTCATTCCAGCGGGCCACCGCGTAGAACATGCCCACGGTCATAATGGGGATCTTGTTCATGGGCAGGAAGACCTTGAAGAGAATGTTCAGGTGTCCTGCGCCGTCAATGGCAGCGGCCTCCAGGATGGCTTCGGGGGTGTCGGAGAAAAATCGCATCAACAAAATGAGGTTGTACACCGTGACCGTGTTATACAGGACCATGGACCACAGGTTGTCCATCAGTCCCAACCCCTTGATGACGAAATATTCCTGGATGATGCCCGGCTCAAAGATCATCATCATGATGAAAAAGGCCATAAACAGCTTTTTTCCGGGGAGAACGGGGCGGGTCATGGCGTAGGCGGCCATGGAAGTGACCACCACGTTGAGGGCCACACCCACCACGGTGATGAACACGCTGTTGAGCAGAGCACGCCAAATGGCGGGGTTGGAGAAAATGATTTCGTAGTTGATCAGGGAGAAACCAGCGGGAATGATCTGCCAGCCCGGCATTCCGGCCACCTTGGCGGGATCGGAGAAGGATTTTGCCACCAGGTTGAGCATGGGGACCAGAACCACGAGCAAGACAAAGACCATGATTCCGTTGATGCACACGGAGGAAATCTGCGGCAGTTTGAATTTTTTCTTCTGTGTCAGCATCACCAGGCCCCCTTTCCGGTCAGTTTTTTGGCGGTGAAGTGGGTGATAAGGATCAGACCCAGGCTGATCACGCTCTTAAACAGGGAGGCCGCGGTAGCAAAGGAGTACTGGGTCCCCTGCAGGCCGATGCGGTAAGCGTAGGTGTCGATGACGTCCACACGACTTAGCACCGCGTCATTCTGGAAGTTCAGGATCTGATCGTAGCCCACGTTCAGCACCACGCCCACATTGACGATGAGCACGGTGATGATGGGAGCAATCAGCGCGGGCAGAATGATGTTGCGGATGATCTGCCAGCGGTTGGCGCCGTCCAGCCGTGCGGCCTCGTACAGGTCGGGGCTGATGGCCAGGATGGCGGAGAGATAGATGATGGAGTCCCAGCCCACGCTTCGCCACATCTCCGAGGCTACCAGCACACCGATGATGGTGTCTTTGTTGGTCAGCAGATTGGTTCGGGTACCGCCCATGGCATCCCACAGATCCATGACCACGCCGTTCATGGCCAAAAATTCAAACCAGATACCGGCGATGACGACCCAGGAGAGGAAGTGGGGCAGATAAGAGACCACCTGGGTGATTTTCTTCAGCTTGCCGCTTTTCATCTGGCTGAGCAGGATGGCAAACATGACAGGGAACGGAGTGATGATGATCAGTTTGGTAAAGCTGATCACCAGAGTGTTCTTCATGATCTGCCAGAAAGCGGGGGTGGAGAAAAGCTCCTTGAAGTGCTTGGGACCCACAAACTCGTGAGGACCCACGATGCGGTAGTCATAGAAGGCCAGAGCCATGCCCAGGATGGCCTGCAGCTTGAAAACCACAAAGTAGATCAGGGCGGGGGCCAGCATCAGGTACAGCACCCGGCTGCGCTTGATGTTCAGCAGGGTGGAATGGACGGCCAGAGAGCGAGCTTCTTTTCGTTTCATACATCCGCCCCCTTATTGTACCTGGATCTCCATCATGGCCAGCGGCGCATGCTGCTGAGCGCCGTAGACATCCCGGTCACCTATCGTTCCGGAAGAAATTGCCCGGTCAAATGTAATTTTGAAGCCGAGAGCGGTGTCAAAAAACACAAATTCGCAGATGCGGTCCACCGACATGTGGTAGCACTGGGCCACGCGCTCGGGCGTGATCTGGCCGCTGTTTTTGATCTGCTGATAGAGAGCCTCGTCGTCAAAAATGACATCCAGAGTGGTCTGAAAGGGGCCGCTGTTTTTGGAGCGGATCACCTGGGCCAAATCATACAATTTCGCGCTTTTCATAAGTCCTCCAATCCAGACGCTCCACCGGGAACAACCCGCAAATCTCTTCCGGGTCCAGATCCATCAGGTGGTAGACACTAAACTCATAGACAGGGCCAAAGGAAACATCGCTGGGGGCAAAGGGGAAAGCCAGGTTTCCTGCGGTGGACTTTCTTCCCTCGTATCCGAAGTGAAGAATGGTAGAGCGCAGGGTGGCGCAGAGCATATCGGCCATCTCCTGTGTCTTGGCGACCACCTCAAAGAGCAGGCCCACTTCGTGGGGCAGCGTTTGAACCGGCTCCAGGTCTCCCAGTACGCCGTTGATGCCGTAGTTGAAGAAGTTGATCTGATAATCTTCCCGGCTGACGTCGCTGTAATAGCGTGCCACCTGCTCCACAGCTTCGTTTTCAATCTGGGGGAGCTGCTGGATCATCAGAGGATCCCGCACGCCTGCGATCACAAAGGTGCGGTAGGCGGTCTGGCGGGCGCCCTCCAGCTTGACCTGGTACACCGGAGCGGGCAGACAGCGGCTGTTCTCCACCCGGACACTGCGGTCGGTCAGCTGCAGGAACCGGCACTGCTCCAGATTCATGACCACGCCGGGACCGTGGAGGATGTAGGGGTGCTCTTTTTCGTAAAACGTATGGGCAGCCACCGAAAGCTTGGTGCACCGGCGCTGGTCGGAGAGAGGCTCCACCACAAAGCCCTCTTTGTCCACGGTGCCCATCATGCAGTCCTTGGTGGTGCCGGGCACGGCGCACAAAGCGGCGCACTCCAAAATTTTTCCCATGTGATAGCCGTAGTCCAGAGAGAAGCCGTAGTAGGCGGTGACCGCAGCGAAGGGGCTGGGATCGTAGGCGCGGCCGCACACCACCAGCTTTGCTCCGCTCTGCAGGGCCTTTAAGATAGGCTCATGCCCCATCTGGGCCACAATGGCGTTGGTCTCATCCAGGCGCTGGTCGGTGAGGGGCTTGACGGTGTTGCCCAGGGGGTGGACCTTCCCCTGCTCCAGCTTGCTGCGCACCAGGTCCTTGTCGATATCGCCCCAGACCACGGCGGTATCCAGGTCCTGCAGGTTGTGCTTCTGGATGATGTCATAAATGACATTGAGCGTGCGCTCCACATGGATCTTTCCGCCCGCGCCTCCGGCAGAGCCGATCACCATGGGGATGCCCAGGCGGTATCCGTGAGTGATAATCAGCTCCAGATCTTTGAACATGGCCGTGTTACTGACAATTGCCACGCCTTTTCCCAGCTTATGGGGTCCGGCGTCGGTACTTCCGGCATCCACGACGATAGCATCCGGCTTTTGCTCGATTCCCCTCAAAAAGGACTCTTTGGGGAAGCCATACCCCAAAATGCCGCAGGGGGCGAGAATCTTCATCTGCTCCATATCGCTTGCACTTTCCCTCCTTGGTTTAACTTTCATCAGCATATCACAGTTTTTACAAAAGTCAACAATTTTTTGTATGAAAAGCCTAGTATAATATTTTACGAAATTTCTTTCGTTTAATAATAATTACAAAAACGCTCTATTTCTGCATTGACAAAATACAAGAAATAACGTAAAGTCATAATATAGAAAATTTCGTCTGATCCAAATTTTCCTTGCGCTTTCCCGGTTTTTCCAGATCAGCACGCAGGGTTTCCCGCGGCGGTCGAATCTTAAGTTACAGGATGATTTTTTTATGACAATCAAGGATGTTGCGCAAGAGGCTGGCGTATCGGTCTCTACCGTTTCCAAAATTATCAACAATAAAGCCGATAACATCAGTCCAGCCACCATTGACCGTGTATTGGAGATTGCCAAAAAGAACCACTATGTTCCATATAGCAAGATCAAAAGCGCGCTGAACAGCAAGGGCTTTACCCTGGCTGTTATGCTGCGCAACGTGTCCGCATCCTCAACCCTTCTCAAGGGGATCATTGCGGGTGCAAAAGACCGGGGATATTCCGTTCTCGTGTTTGACAGCGCCCTGTCCCAGTCCCAGGAGGCATCCAACTTTCAGAATCTCACACGCCACCATGTGGACGGCCTTTTGTGGGAGCCGGTCATCTATCACACGGATGCCGTAGAGCAGCAGCTGCAGGAACAGCACATCTGCTATCAGATTTTCAACGGGGCGATCCCCGACTGGTATCATGACCAGTTCTGTCAGCTGGGACAGATCATGACCCAGCAGCTGGTGGATCTATCCCACCGGACCATTGCCTTTGTGACTCAGCCCAGCAGCACTTTTTCTGCGCCTTTGTGTATGGGCTATGAGCAGTGTCTGTATCAAAACCGGATCCCTCACGATCCCAACCTGATCCTCCCGCCGGACAGCTCCTTTCCGGAATTGGTGGCCTCCGGCGTAAGTGCCTTTGCCTGTGTGACTCCCCAGTCTGCCCAGCATGTCATCAATGTGCTGAGTGCAGTGGGCTATACGGTACCCAATGATGTATCCGTCATTGCTCTTGCAGATGACGTACCCACTCCCTCCCAACGGATTTCCCAGCAGGCGGTCCCCTTCGAGACATATGGACGCACGCTGGTGGAGGATCTGATTGCCCAGTGTGAGGATCAGAAGGCGGTCCCCAAGCCGGAGCGGCCTGCCCTGAGCCTGAACAGCTCCGTAACTCTGGACCGGGCTTTCCATGCCCGCAAGAAGCATGTCATTGTGTTGGGCAATATCAATGCGGATATTACGCTCAACGTTACCAGCCTGCCTCAGATTGGCAGCAGCGTAGTCAGTCATAATATGTCGGTCAATTTGGGCGGAAAGGGCGCAAACCAGGCTATGGGCGTAGCAAAGCTGGGGTGGACGGCCTGTTTGATCGCAAAGGTGGGAAATGACGCCGATGCCACTATGGCGCTGCAGGAACTGAACGGCGGCGGGGTCAATACCAGCGGAATCCGCCGGGATCTGGCCCATACCACCGGAAAGGCCTATATCCATGTCCAGGAAGACGGAGAGAGCATGCTTACCCTGGTGCCCGGCGCCAACCAGGCGGTCACGCCCGAGTACATTCGCTCCATGGCACCGATGTTTCAAAATGCGGGCTACTGCCTGCTCAATCCCGGACCGCCTACTGACTGTGTGCTCCAAGCGGCCAAATTGTCCAAAAAGTATCAGGCCAAGACAATTTTCAAACCGTCTGCCCGGGAAAAAATCTCCGCGGAGCTATACCAGCTCATTGATATCCTGGTTCCAAACCGCCATGCGGCCGCGGCGCTGGCTCCCTTCTCAAGCGTGGAGGAGCAGGCAGTTTATTTCCTGCAGCAGGGCGTAAAAAATGTAATCATCACGCTGGGGCATCGAGGATGCTATTTGCGCAATGCCGAGCAGGCAATTTGGTATGATGCGCCTCCCGTATCGGTGGTTGACACCACGGGAGCGGCCGATGCCTTTATCTCTGCTTTAGCGGTCTATTTGTTGGATGGACATGAATTGCCCGATGCGGTGGAGATCGCAAGCCATGCAGCGGGATTCTGTGTCACTAAGCAAGGGGTGATCCCTGCTCTGGTGGACCATGACTCTCTGGAGCAGTACCTGGGCACCCATCATAAGCAGCTGCGCTGCAGTCCGTCGCTGACTCTTTAAAGCAATATAAGCCAAAAGAAAAGGTGTGTCGCAAACAAGGGTTTACGACACACCTTTAGGTGAAAGGGAGGCTTAGTATGGAACCTGCAAAGATGACCTCGAACGGTCAAAGCACCATTCCCGTTGATGCGCTGCTGGAAGTACAAAAAGCCTTCCGGGGCACGGCGGATGAACTTGGGATCAAGGATGAGCAAGGTGTTGTAGACATGGTAAAAGAGATTCGTGCAGAAAGGCGCGATGATTACCAAAGCGAATGATGTTGGATACGGCAGAGAAAAGGGTCTGCTGCAGAACAAAGCCGTTCTGCAGCAGACCCTTTTTTGAAGATTCAAATGATCGGAACCATACTGTTATCCGAGGAGGATGTACTCCACCCTTCCGTCCTTGTATTTTTTGATGATTCTGCCTGTTGTTTCATCCAGCATGGTTACATAGTCCATAGTTGGGTTGCCTTCGCGCTCCGCAACCGCTTTTTTGCAGGCGGCTTCAATTTCTGCCGCAGTCATATCAAAAAATCCCTTTTCCTGTTCACGGTCAATCATGGATCTGCCCCGTTTCTCCTTCCCGCTGAATGGTCTCATTGATGGCGCGGTAGATGAAAGCGTTGGTGGACTCTCCCCTGGAGGCTGCGTGGGCTTGAATGCGCGCTTTTTCCCCTTTCGGGACGCGGAACATAATGCGTTCAACTTTCTCTTGTTCGTACTTTTTGATTGCTTTGGCCATAGATTTTGAATATGTCACAGTCTACACCCCGCAGATTAACACAATCCATACATAATTATATTATAAAAGAGAATATATGTCGTCATATATTTTCGACAAATGGATGCCCGGTTTTTCAGCTACATATACAATTGATATATGACGTCATATATACTATAATTTGTATGAAAACAAAATAGCGGCAGTTTAGAAGGGCAGCAACCCATCTAAACCTGCGCAGGTGCTTGCCCACCTACACAACGGACTGCGTCCGCACCGCAGGGTTAGTATACCCTTTTTTCCCCCTCTGCGCAAGGGAAACCCCAGGTGCGGCAGGGTTTTCATACCTTTTTTCCACCGTGTAGGCCTATGCCCTGCACGGTGTTTTGTTTTCCGAACATGCGGCCATGCGGCCCTGAAAGGAATGAAATGTATGTGTACCCTGAAAACCTTCCCCATTGAAAACACTCCCAATGGCCGGGAGCTGTGGCAGTCCATCTCCGGAAACTTCGACCGCTTTTCCGAAATCATCTGTGAATTTGTGGACAACGCCCTGTCCAACTTCCGTAAATACGCCCTGGATCCCCAGACCAGCCGGAAGGTGCGCATTGTACTGCGGGAGCAGGAGAGTTGGGTGGATGTGGACGTCATCGACACCGGTACCGGCATCCGCAACATCCACGCCGCCCTCACCCTGGGCAGCCATTGCGGGGCGGAATCTCCGCTGAATGAGCATGGAATGGGGCTCAAACACGCCCTGGCCAGTGTGGACGACGAGGGGTGTGTCTGGAGCATCCAAACCCGCACCCCGGAGGACAACGAGCTGGATCAGCACCTGCTGGTAGAGGGGCCCTACGGATTGGAGGAAGCCCCCATGATGGGACAGTACCGGGCGGGCTGGGGCAAGCTCATCCGCCCTACCGGGACGGCGATCTCCTTCCGCTGCACCCGCCGGCGGTTTGAGACCTTGCGCCCGGTGGGCGACCGGGCGGAAAAGAGCTTTGACACCCTGGTAGAGATCCTGGTGGAGGAGCTGGCCTATACCTATGCTCAGGTGCTCCAGCGGGGCGAGATGACGCTGGAGGTGGACGGAGGAAAGCAGACCTGTGTGGTACGCCCCCTCTTCCCTATCTGGGATAAAGACGGAACCCAGGAGATCCCGGCCGTCACCTGTGACCTGGG
>OFMH01001703.1_pt1 | contig 11197 bp, 10 predicted proteins | sample 1541761 | NCBI WGS metagenome assembly OFMH01 (sample SAMN04209249, study PRJEB22552) | human gut metagenome | biome: gut; material: feces | host: Homo sapiens | place: USA: Oklahoma
CCTCCCCAGCCGCGACGGTAGCGATAACGGGAATGTACTCGCTATCGAGCAAGCGCTCGATATAGTCGATGTTGACGTGCGTCACTTTGCCCACGCGACCGAGCTCGGGGTCGAGCGGCTCGGCGATGAGCGTGCCGGCATCGCTGCCCGACACGCCTACGGCCAGGTTGCCGTGGTGGTTGATGGCGGCGACCAGCTCCTGGTTAACCTTGCCGCCCAGTACCTCGCGCACAATATCCATAGTCGCCGGCGTGGTCACGCGCTGGCCGTTCTTAAATTCGACGGGAATATCGTAATGGCTCAGCGCCTCGTTAATAGCCTTGCCGCCGCCATGCACGATGACGGGGCGCATGCCGATAATCTTGAGCAAAACGATGTCGCTCATCACGTCGCGGCGCAGCTGCTCATCGACCATGGCGGCTCCGCCATATTTGATAACGACCGTCTTGCCGGTCAGGTTTTTAATCCACGGCAGTGCTTCGAACAGCAGCTGCGCGGTTGCTTCGTTGGATTCGCTCGAACGACAATCGCGTGCGAATTTCATAATCTGCCTCGTCTTTCGTATCGTTATCGCGCCGTGCTCCGCTGTCCGCAATCGCGGCAAGATGCGCAGCGTGCCTGGAATCTAGGAACGGTAGTCGCCGTTGATGGAGATGTATTCATGCGTGAGGTCGCAGGTCCACACGGTCGTTGCCGCGTCGCCTGCGCCCAGGTCGGCCGAGATTACGATCTCGGGCGCCTCAAAACGTCGCAGGGCCTCATCCTCGTCAAAGGGAACGGTCAGACCGTCGCGGCAGACGGGCATGCCCATCATGTCGATGGAAACGTCTTCCTGATTAAACTTCACGCCGCACTTGCCAAGCGCCATGGCAACGCGGCCCCAGTTGCAGTCGTGGCCAGCGATGCAGGTCTTGACGAGCGGCGAGTTGGCGACGGCACGGGCGGCGATATCGGCTTCCTCGTCGTTGGCGGCGCCGGTAACGTTAACCGTCACGAGCTTTGACGCACCCTCGCCATCGGCCGCGATGTTGCGCGCCAGGCTCTCGCACACCTCGTGCACGACAAAGGCCAACTCATCAAAGGCGTCAGTGCCCTCGACGATGGTCTCGGCATCTGCGACTGCAGCGCCAGAAGCAAGCATGATACAGGTGTCGTTGGTCGAGGTATCGGAATCGACTGTCACCTTATTAAAGGTCTGCTTAACGGTCGAGAGCAGTAGGGTGTGGAGCGCCGCCGGCTCGACGGGGGCATCGGTAGTAATGACCGCGATCATGGTGGCCATATTGGGCATGATCATGCCCGAGCCCTTGCACATGCCACCCACCGTATAGGCGTTGCCCGCATGGCCCGCAGCCTCACTGCGGTAGCGAACGGCATACTCCTTGGAGTGCGTATCGGTCGTCATGATGGCACGGGCCGCATCGGCACCGCCATGGGCAGAGAGCGCCTCGTAGGCGGACGGAACGGCCGTCTCAAACGTGTCGATCGGCAGAATCTGTCCGATCACGCCTGTGGATGCAACTAGGATCTGCTGGGGTTCACAGCCGATGACCTGCGACGCGATGTTGCACGTTTCTCGCGCGCAGGCAAGGCCCGTCTCACCCGTGGCCGCGTTGGCGTTGCCGGAGTTGATTGAAACACCGGCGATGATGCCATAGCCCTTGTCCGCACCGCCCAGGTTGGCACGGCTCACCTGCACGGGCGCCGCGCAAAAGCGGTTGGTCGTAAACACGCCGGCGCCAGAACAGGGCTTATCGGGCACGACGAGTGCATAGTCCAAGCGCTCGGGATTCTTCCGGAATCCCGCATGGATGCCTGCGGCCTTAAAGCCGGCAGCCGCCGTAACGCCGCCCTCGACGGCGCGAATCTTGATATCAATCAGGTCGGTATTCATCGTCCCTACGACTCCTTATATCAAATAAAAAAGCGGGCATCGGCTGGCACGCCATACCGGTCGCAACTACTAGACCAGCTTGAAAGCGGCGCCCAACTCGATACCCGACTACCAAATCATTAACAATCGAATGTGCTACACCGGGCACGCCACTGTGGGCAAGCCTCGTCGCTCGTCAAAACCAAAGACGATGTTGGCGCACTGGACCGCCTGGCCCGCGGCACCCTTGCACAAATTATCGATGGCCCCCGTTGCCACCAGCACGCCCGCACGCTTGTTGAGCGCAAGGCCGATCTGGGCAGCGTTGGTGCCGACGACCGAAGCCGTCTTGGGCTGCTGGCCGGCATCGAGCACGCGCACAAAGGTGCGTCCAGCGTAGAACTGCTTGTAATAGTCGACAACGTCCTCAAGGATCAAGGTATCGATAGCCTGCGGCGCAAGCGGCATCGTTACCGTAGAGAGTAGACCGCGCTTGAGGGGTGCCAGGTGCGGGGTAAAGACGACGCGATCTGTTAGACCAAGGATTTGCTCGATTTCGGGCGTGTGACGATGCTTGCCCACGCCGTAGGCCTCCAAATTCTCGTCGGCGCTGCAAAAATGCGTACGAGCGTTGCAGGACTTGCCGGCACCCGTCACACCGCTGATAGCATCGACAATCACGGGACCGTTCTCGGCCACCCAGCCCGCACGCACGGCAGGAGCGGCAGCAAGGCTCGTTGCGGTGGGATAGCAGCCGGCGCAGGCGACCAACACGGGCCTGCCAGCAGCATGGCTGGAAGCAGCGGTCTCTAAGTCCTGGCAGAACAGCTCGGGCAGGCCGAAAGCGCGGGTCTTGAGCAACTCGGGGCTCGTGTGCTCGGCGGCATACCATGCCTCAAAGACGGACGCGTCGCTCAGACGGTAATCGGCCGAAAGATCAAAGCAGGAAACGCCTGCGGCAAGCAGTGCAGGCACCTGTGCCATGGCAGCCGTGTGCGGCACGGCAAGAAAGACCGCATCGCAGCTCTTGAGCTCGGGGGCGTCATGCGTGGTGAAAACCAGGTCGCTCACGCCAGCAAAGCTCGGATACACCGCGGACAGCGGCTGGCCGGCATCGGCGTTGGACGTAATGGCAACAAGTTCAAACTCGGGATGGCCGAGCACGAGGCGAATGAGTTCGGCTCCGGCATATCCAGCCGCGCCGACGATTCCAACCTTCAAAGACATATCAGACTCCTTGTCTGCGATTTATGCACCGATGCGCATTTCGCAGCGGTCGTTATGAAGTGGCTTGAAGCTTTAGCACCGAAAGATGCATGAATACGTAAATAGCTTGCATGTTCATGCATTGAAACATTCCCGACACATTCGCTTGAAGGAATTGACAAATAGAGCAGGTCCCGTATTGTCCGGCGCTCCTAACGGCGTCAGGCAATACGGGGCCCGCCCATGCGAAAAACCAAGTTGTTGGGATGAGCCAGCTGGTTAGAGCTCGACCGGCACCCATTCGTCGTGATTGCAGATAAAAGCCTCGGGATCCTCGACGCTAAAGAAAACAAGCGTGGGGTCGTTAGGCCCCTCATAGTGCTCGCTCAAGCGCTCAAGATGTTTCCATCCAGCCTCGCGCATATCGGGAGCGGCCTGGTCATCCAGACCCGCATGCCCGCGCAAGATGAGCCAGCCATGGCCCGGCCACCAACTCGTGGCCTCAAAGCGCTGATTTTGCAGCAGCTCTTGCCACACGTCTTTGGTGCGCGCCGTCACAAACCACAGCTTGCCGTCCTGAATCTGCGCAAACGAGAACGGACGCACATGCGGCTGCCCGTCCACGCTCGTCGCCAGATACCACGCCGGCACCGACGTCAGATACTCCAGCACCGTATTCAATCCGTCCACGTTTCCTCCTGCCGCCTGACCAGTCTTTTTGGAATGGGTAGTTAATTTGGGTAATTAGAGCTCGAGGAGCTCTTCGCTGCCGTCGATATCGCAGAACCGCGCGGCGATGTTGCGGACCGAGAAGAACGCAAGGCGGCCGTCGTTGGCACTATCGTGTTGCTCGCCAATGCCCACCATGTGCTTAAAGCCCGCCTGGCGCACCTTGTCGCTCACGAATGCATCGTCCTCGAGCGCGGCCTCACCGGTTAACACGATCCAGCACTCCCCCGGCTTCCAGCCCGATACCTCAAACTTGGGATTCGCGCTCAACTCCGCCCACACGTCCTTGTCGCGCGACGTGCAAAACCACAGTTTGCCGTCATCAACCATGGCAAACGAAAACGGCCTCACGCGGGGCTGATGCCCGTCGCTCGCATCGGTCGTGGCAAGATACCACGCCGGAATGCGTCTGAGATACGTGCAGACGCGTTCGAGCTGAGCCGTGCGATCGATGTCGGTCATAGAGACCCCTTTCTTGCGCTCGAATCGAGCTTAGACGAGCTGAAGATTGATAACGACAACGCATGTCACCAGCAGCGCCATCGCCACCGCGGCCAGTGCATCCCCGCGGCCAAACGTAAGCGCATGCAGACGCGTGCGTCCCTGCTCGCCGTGATAACAGCGCGCATCCATGGCGGCCGAAAGCGTCTCGGCATGACGGAACACGCCGGTGAACAGCGGAATCGCCACACTGCCGAGCATGCGCACACCGCCGAGCGGACCGCCCGTCACGCGCGCGCCGCGGCTTGCCTGTGCATCGGTCGTCTGTTTCATCTCGGTTGCAAATTGCGGCATAAACCGCAGCGCGATACCCATAATCATGCCGAGCTCGTGCGCCGGAAGCCCCACGCGTGCAAATGGTGCGAGCAGGCGCTCAAAACCCGCGGTGAGGTCGAGCGTCGGTGTGGTGAGTGTAATGGCGCTCATGCCGGCCATCATCAGGGTCAGACGGCACGCCATAAACGCCGCAGAACACAGCGAGCCCTCGCTCACCTGCAAAAAGCCAAGCTGCCACAGGGTGCGGCCGCTCTGGTCGGAAAACAGGTTGAGTACCGCGACCACCACGACAATCGCCAGCAGTGGTGCCATCGATGATAGGACCCGGCGCAACGGCACCCGGGCTGCGACATAGACCAGCACGACAAACATTGCAACCGGCACCAGCCCGCGGAAGCTTCCGACGGTGAGCACAGTGATCAGAAATGCGAAACCTAGGAGCAGCTTAGTGCGCGGATCCAGACGATGCACCGCGCTATCCCCGGGATAGTAGCTGCCAAATGAGAACGCCTCCATTAGCAGCCCTCCTCTCGCGTGGCTATCTTGGAACCGGTCTGAGACGGAACCCTCAAAGGCCCGTCCGCGCAGCCCGGTAGCAAGCCGGCCAGCTCATCGGCTAACAACTCAACCGTATAAAGCCTGTCGCAGCGGAGCGGCACGCCGGCCTGTGCGAGCGCCAGCGCCATACGCTGGGCGGCAGGAACGCCCAGGCCAATCGACTTGAGCTCGTTCGCGTGCGCAAAAACCTGCGAGGGCGTTCCCTCGGCAAACACCGCGCCCTCGTTCATTACAACGATACGGTCACAACAATTTGCCAGGTCATCCATGCTGTGCGAAACCATGACAACGGTCAGGCCCTCGCGATGGAGTCGATCGATGAGCCCTAGAAAATCCCTGCGCGCAGCCGGATCGAGCCCTGCCATGGGCTCATCGAGTACTAGGACCTCGGGCTCCATAGCAAGCACGCCAGCAAACGCCACACGCCGCTGCTGGCCGCCCGAAAGCTGACTCGGCATAAAATCGATGCGCTCGGCCAGGCCGACCTTGGTCAGCTCCTCGATGGCAATCTTCTCGGCCTCTTCCTTGCTGCGCTTGAGCACCTTTTGCTGCGCAAGCATGACGTTCTTTTTGACCGACAGGTGCGGGAACAAGTTGAACTGCTGAAACACCATGCCCAAGTGCGTACGCACCTTATTGAGGTCAACGCCCTTGGCGCACACATCCACGCCCTCGACGACAATCGAACCACTCGTGGGCTCCTCGAGACGGTTAATGCAGCGAAGCATCGTCGACTTGCCCGAACCCGAAGGGCCCAGGACTACGACGACCTCGCCCTTGTGCACATCAAGGTCGATGTCGCGCAGGACCACGTTATCGCCAAAGGCCTTCTGGAGGTTCTTGATGCTGACGACGACCTCGTTCGAATTATTGGTTTCGCTCATGATAGGACCTCCTTACAGACCGGCGATGTGATCGGCGGGCGTCGCGACAACCTGTCCGGCGCTCTTGGTGGGACGCTTCTTTTTGGTTTCGGCCGTACCCAGCAGCCTCGCCTCAAGACCGCTCACCAAGCGCGCAAGCGGCAGGGTAATGACCAGATAGAACAGGGCGGCAACCACATACGGCGTAATGGAGCCCGTTGTTGCCACGATGGTGCGGGCGTTCATGACGATCTCGACCACGCCCACGGCGGCAAGCAGCGACGTATCCTTGTAAAGCAGGATAAACTCGCTGGTCAGCGTAGGCAGGACATTGCGGAACGTCTGCGGAATCATAACGTAGAGCAGCGTCTGGAAGGCATTCATGCCCAGCGAGCGAGCAGCCTCGTTTTGACCCTTGGGGATCGACTGAATACCGGCACGGAAGATCTCGCACAGGTACGCAGACGAGTTCATGGCCATGACGATAACGCCCAAGACGTAGTCGTCAACCTTGACACCGGCAAGCGGCAGGCCAAAGAACGCAATGTAGATCTGCAGGAACGCCGGCGTGCCGCGGATGATATTCACATAGATGCCGGCAAGACAACGAAGGATGCGCGACTTGGAAATGCGCATGAGCGACAGCGCAAAGCCAAAGGGAATGGCCAACGGAAATGCCACGAGCACGATCGAGAGCGACATAAGGAAGCCCTTAAAGACGATCGGCAGGCTCTGGACCAAAATGACCGGGTTCAGGAACAGGCGAAGGAACATGTTGGAATTCCATGCCTCGACCCACGGCTGTTCCTTAAGGTCGGCCAGGAAGTTATCGAATGCCGTCACGCCCTTAATCTCGACGGAAGGAATCTTGGAAATCTTCTTGGTCGAACCGTCGGCAAGCGTATAGGTGCCGCTAAAGGCCTCATCGCCGCCCTCGACGGGAAACGTCACGCCGTAAACCTCGACACGGAAAAAGCCGCCGGCAGGCGCCGTCTCGCCAAAGTCAATCTTGAGCGTCTGGCCGTCAGCCTTGCACGTGGGCTTCATGGGCGTACGATCCATGAGGTCCTCGCCCGAGAGCATCGTCAATCGCGTGTCATCGGTACCAAACGTCGTGCCGTCGACAAACGTCAGCGAAAGACCGCTCAGCTCCTCATCGGCATCGGCTTGGACCTCCCAGGTAACGCGCGTCTCGGTACCGCCGACCACAGCGCTGCCCGAACCGGTGTTGGGTCGGGCGGTAATCTTTGCGGTCTCAAGCGCCTGGGCGGTCGTGGGCGCATATGCCCCCGCGCAAACCAGCGCGAGCGCCACGGCCATGACGCAGACTAGCTTTTGGAGCAAGGCGGGCAGTGGAAAATGCTGCTCCGCGGCCCCTTTGTTCAGTCGAGACAAGGTGGCTCCTATCGTAGAAGTTGCCGGCAAAACGAGACGGAAATGCTCTCCGTCAAGAGAAGCGCAAAGGCCCTCTCCGCCAAAACGGAAAGGGCCCGCGCGCAATCAAGTAGTTATTTTACTTGATGTTGTACTTAGCCATGAGGGCGTCAACGGTACCGTCATCGGTCAGGTCCTTGATGGCCTGGTTGATGTCGTCCTTGAGCTTGGTGTTGCCCTGGTTGATGGCGATGGCGTACTCCTCGCCGGTGCTGATCTGCTTAATGGTCTGACAGGTGTTGAACTGCTCGGCGGTCAGCTGGCTAGCAACGGAGCGGTTGGTGACTACGGCGTCGCCCTTATCGGACTGCAGGGCGCTGAAGCACTCGGTGGCGTCCTTGTAGGGGACAATCTTGGCCTTGGGGAAGTTCTCCTGGGCAAAGGACTCGGCGGTCGAGCCAGACTGGACGATGATGGTAGCGTCAGCGTTATTGAGCTTCTCGCTGTAGTTATCGGCCGTGATGTCGGTGTTATCGACCTTGGTCACGATAGCCTGATCGTCCATGTAGTAGGAATCGGAGAAAGTGACTTCCTTCTCACGCTCGGGCGTGTCGGTGATAGCCGCGATGGAGACGTCATACTTGGCGCCCGAAGCGACGCCCGGAACCAGCGTGTCAAAGTCGTTATTGACGTACTCGACATCCAGGCCCAGCTTGTCGCCGATGGCCTTGATGAGCTCAAGGTCAAAGCCCTGATAATCGCCGTTGTCATCCTTGTACTCAAACGGAGCGTACTCGGCAGAGGTGCCGACGGTCAGCGTACCGTCCTTGACGAGCGCGTACTCCTTGGAGCCGTCGACCTTCTCGACCTTAGCGTCGTCAGAGCTGCTAGAACCGGCATCAGAGCCAGAGGTGGCGTTGGACGAGCCGCAGCCCGTCAGAGCGAGGGCGAGCGCCATAGCACCCGTGGCGGCAAATGCGCCAAGCTTCTTCAGCTTCATAATCAGTCTCCTTCCAATGACCCCATGTGATTCAGAGGTCTGCAAAAACTGAGGGTTATTATGCACCCGCTTGGAAGAATCTGCAATTAGAAAACTGATTGAAACAAACCCATAACGTGAATGGAGCACTCCACTTTATGGCAGCCATTACTGCTGCAAGGACCTTAACAGTTTGATTTCAGCCGCATAACCTGCAAGTTCGTTCGGTGTCTCCAAAATGAATGGCAAGGCGCGCAAGCGGCCATTCGATACAATATTCTGCATAACCTGCATACCGCCGCCAAACTCTTCACTACCCAGGTAGCCCTTGCCGATGCACTCGTGGCGATCCTTATGGGCGCCGCAGGGGTTCTTGGAGTCATTGATATGCACGGCGCGCAGGCGCTCGATACCCACCACACGATCGAACTCGTCGAGCACACCGTCAAGATCGTGGACGATGTCATAGCCGGCATCATTCACATGGCAGGTGTCCAGGCAAACGCCCAACTTGGCCGACAGCTCGGGGCGTTTGTCGGCAACGCCCTCGATGATGAGCGCCAGCTCCTCGAAGCTGCGGCCCACCTCGGTGCCCTTGCCGGCCATAGTCTCGAGCAGCACCGTCGTCTGCTGACCCTCAAACATCACCTGACACAGGGTGTCGACGATCATCTGAATGCCGGCGTCGGAGCCCTGCCCCACATGCGCACCGGGATGGAAGTTGTAGTAGTTGCCGGGCAGCGCTTCCATGCGACGCAGGTCCTCTGCCATGGCCTCCAGGGCAAACTCGCGCGCCCGCTCTTTGGCCGAGCAGGGGTTATAGGTATACGGGGCATGAGCCACGAGCGGGCCAAAGTCGTTTTGCTCCATAAGCTCGCGCAGGGCCGCCACGTCATCCATGTCAAGGTCTTTCGCCTTGCCGCCGCGCGGGTTGCGCGTAAAGAATGCAAAGGTATTGGCGCCAATGGACAGCGCCGTCTCCCCCATTGCCCGATAGCCCTTCGTCGTCGAAAGATGACACCCGATCGTCAGCATCTCCAGCTCCCCCTCATCAGTTGCGGTGAAATAGTTCCTGTCGATGCCCTATTCTGCCGCAAACAGGAACTATTCCACCACAAGTTATAAAAGGGGCATCAGAGATGCGGGCCACCAAGCACTACGGCTACGGGCGCGGGCGTCATGATCCCTCACGCGTCAGCGCCAGGTCCTAGAGGGCTAGACGGATTGCATCGATGATGCGCGCACAGCGCTGTGTGGCGGCTAGGGGCATGACGGGACTCTTGAGTTTCCCCGCCCGGATGAGCTGGGTCGCATGCCGGATTTCGCCGTAGAAATCATCGACCTCAAACGGGGCATTTATTTCGAGCATTCGTCCGTCGGAGTACTTCACATGGGCGAGCTCGGGGCGATGGAGGCGCTCGATTTCCAACGAACCCCGCTCGCAGGCAATCGTTAAGCGGCTTTCATATGCTGCTTTGCCGTCGCACACCATATGAATGGGTATGCCGCCGACACTCATATGGATCTCATCGGCCCAATCCACGCGGCCGCCCGATACGTCACGCCAGCGAACTTCACGAGACGAAACATCGCACGCGCCCGTAAGCAGATCCTCAAACCACCCGACTGCATAGCAGCCCATGTCATATAGACAGCCGCCCTGCAACGGATCAAGCAGATAGCCCGAAGGAGACTCGCCGTAATCGAGCTTTTGTACGCTTTCAATCGAGACAATACGGCCAAGCTCACCCGACGCAAGCAAGTCTTTCACGCGAGCGCGCATCGGGCAAAACCGATTCTTCATCGCCTCCATAAACAGCACGCCGCGCTCGCGAGAGGTGGAGGCAATCGAGAGAGCCTCTTCCTCACTCATAACGGCCGGCTTTTCGCACAGCACGGCCTTTCCGGCGCGCAGCGCGCGACAGGCCCAACGCGTATGCATGCCATGCGGAAGAGCCAAGTAGATTGCGTCGACATCGGGGTCGGCAATCAGCGCATCATAAGCCGCATCGCCGCTATCGTCAGCCGTGGCATAGCCGTGCGCGGCATCAATCGAAAACGCCCTGCAAAACTCCTCAACATGCGAAGGAGTGCGACCGGCGGCAGCCACAAGCCGTGCCCCGTCCACCTCCTTGAGCGACGATGCGAATCGATGCGAAATGTGTCCAGCGCCCAAAACGCCCCAGCGAACATCACGCAAACCATCACATGAATCCCGATAGCCCACGACAGCCCCCTTCAGTTGCGGTGGAATAGTTCCTGCTTGGCCCCTATTCTGCCGCAAACAGGAACTATTCCACCGCAAGTTATAAAAGGGGCATCAGGAGCGCGTTTTGCAAAAGGCTTTAAGCGCGGCCGTTACGGGACCAGGCTGGAAACGTCGGCGCACATCGTCGAGACGCTCGGGAATATCAATGTGCTGCGGGCAGTGACGTGCGCATTTGCCGCACTTGACGCAATTGCTCACCAGCTTGGGCTCGTTCGTCCGCACCGCGCTCGCCGTAAAGTATTGAGACAGCCCCGTAAACCAACTATGCGCATAGCTCGCGTTGTAGGCGCCAAAGCAGCCGGGAATATTGATACCCTTGGGGCACGGCATGCAGTAGCCGCACCCCGTACAGGGCACGCGATTCGATTTCTCAAACTCTCCCAGCACGCGTGCGATGGTATCGAGCTGCTCTGTCGTCATCGAATCCGGCAGTGCGCGATCCGCCAATGCCGCGTTCTCGTCCACCTGCGCGGTATCGGTCATGCCCGAAAGCAGCATCGTGACTTGAGGATGGTTCCACACCCACGAAAGGCCCCAAGCAGCCGGCGTCTTCAGGTACGGATCGCGTA
>OFMH01001704.1_pt1 | contig 11193 bp, 9 predicted proteins | sample 1541761 | NCBI WGS metagenome assembly OFMH01 (sample SAMN04209249, study PRJEB22552) | human gut metagenome | biome: gut; material: feces | host: Homo sapiens | place: USA: Oklahoma
CCTTACAGTTTTTCTTTGGTGTTAATTTAAAAATCTGAATACCATTCAGTGCCATTTTATTTGTTCCTCCTATTCAATTACGCAAGTGCTTTGATCATTCTGGAAATAGCTGCAACAGCTTCCGGATGTCTTAAGATGACTGCATCAGATCCGGCTGCAAGGTCAGCAGCAGCTGTCATAACTTCCATATCGATTCCACGCTCTTCTTCCGGTCCCCATTCAGGCATATCTTTCTCAGAAGCTGTTGCTTCTTTTACGCCCCATGTTTCAGCGGATACCGGTGTAATGATAGGCATCTGCAGCATGTTATCATTCTGAGATAAAGCTGCACCTTTAATACGGTCCATAGTGGATACAACATATTCATATCCATATCCGGCAGCAGCACTACCGATATTCATAACAATTTTCTGTGCATTAACGCCTAACTGAGTAGTTACAACGTTAAGCTGTTTAGCAAGGTTGATATCTACGGCAGATTCTGCACCTACGATCTGATCGTAAGCAAGTCCTGCTGCAGCACCGATTGCTTTGTAGTTTTCTTCTTTTTCTGAAAGAATCAGTACGTTTCTTCCCTGAAGAGCTTCTGCTACCTTAGGAAGGAGTTCTGCGTCTTTCTCTACATTCTTGCATCCTTCAACTACTAATGGTGCATCAATTGCATCTGCAACTTCTTTAACAACTGCGATAAGTTCATCAACAGATTTGTTTACACCGTTCGGATCTCCACCCTCAAGGATCAGAGCTACAAAGTCAGCACCTTCCATAGCTGCTGCTTTTTTAGCCATTTCTCCGATTGTGGATGCTCCGTCATAGTATGCTTTGATACCTTCGGATACAATATTCTCAAGACCCATATCAGAGATTTCAACACCGATCTTAGGTGCGTTTTCTGATGGTGCATCAAAAGAATAAAATGGATAAGTAGAGTCTCCGCCGATTGTTACAGTCTTATCTCCGCTACCAATTGTGACTGTATTAATCTTTGCATTAAATTTCTGAAGTTTCTGATTAAACGGCATTTCTATTTGGCCTCCTTAAAAAAATTACTATGTACTTGCCTCTACGCAGACAAATCACATCATCTCATATAGTATACTACATCATCGGGTCCATTGACAAGGCTGGATGATTATGTTCTGTTAAAAATGCAACAAGCTCTTCTGGATCTGTTGTATTTGTCTCGTCACCAATCATATCAGTAAAGTTGTCAATACCATACAGTTCCTTTGCTGTCTTATTCAAACGCTCCGCAACTGTCTCTTTTAATTCCTTAGGCATCCATACGATACGTTCAATACCGCCTTCTGCCTTCATGAATTTCTTGGATGAAATAAAGTGTTTACCATGTCCCATGAATCCTGGTGTCTGAACACCGCCGCCAGTCATAGATGCCATCTCTGAGAATGTCATTCCGAGAGGTGTCATTCCTGCATATTCACGGTTGGCGATTACTACACCATTAGAAAACGGCTCAATACCACAGATACACTCGAAGCATCCACAGGAAGTCATAGGATCCTGCATAATGGAATAAAGTGTAACGTGTTCGAGAGCTCCCTGTGAGAATTTTTGTACAGCTTCATCAACATCCTCATAAGAACCAAGGTTCTCATCAATTGGTCTTTCCTTTGTAATGATCTGACAAGGTCCGTTTGGATCCAGTTCATTTGTTGCTTTTGCATCCAGCCATGAAACGGCTCCGCAAAGTCCAAGTCTCTCTGGTGTAACAACACATACATGAGACGGTGAAAAAGCCTGACAAAGGATACAGCTGTAATATACGTCTACAGTTTCATCTGTAAGATTTTCAAGACGTGCATCACGTTTATCGAATACAGGGATTGCTACCTCATGACGGATTCTTGTACACTCAGCCGGATCAGTATAAACGGTTACCTGACATTTATCAACTACAGCTTCAAACTCATTTTTTACCTGTGTATACAGAACTTCACCGATATGTCTGATACGGAATCCTGCATTGTAAGCTTCCTTACCGATACGGATCCTCTGCATATCTCTCTGTCCTGTATGATAAACTCCCTCAATACAGTTAATGTAATTGTGGAATTTACGCTCAATTACAGGTTCAAAATCAGGCTGCATTCTCTTTCCCGCTACTTCTACCACGTAAGCGATCGGATTCTTGCTTCCCAATTCCATTTCATCTACATCTGGTCCTACAACTGTAATCTTGTGGTCCTCTACCTCATCCATGCTTCTTGTCTGCACAAGTTCAGCACAATCCACACGGGAACCGTCGAACTCAACCTGCATATCTTTACGACGGATAATCTCGCCTTCGAATGCAGACGCAAACGCAACAGGAATATCAATATTGGTAATTTTGATCTTAATATTTCTGGCTTCCAGAGAAACCTTATTAAAATCAGCAACATTCTGGCATGCGATCAGCGCACCCGGAACTTCTGTAATGTTTTCATCTTCATTGGAAATCACAGGGAATCCAAGTTTGATTGCTCCTGCACCAGCAGCCAGAATCACATCATCGATCGGTTTAAACGCATTGACAAATGCCGGTACTCTCTCTGATGTATACTTGATCAGAGCGGCTGCATCTCCAGGAGTAACGTTTCCGAAGATCAGAGCTGCACGAAGTGCCACGGATACTACATGGATTACAGAAGTAATATCTTTTCCAAGTGGTACGATTCGAACATTATAGCCCATTTTCAATCCAAGTTCCTGCGCCTGGTCAATAATTCCTCCAACCAGTGTAACAAGAATTCCCTGTGCCTGATAACTCTTTACCAGATCTACACCTTCCTGTGCGGTAGGTGCCGATCCAATAATAACAGCTACACCAGGAATATCACCGGTTACAAGAGGTACACCAAGTTCACGGATTATGGAATCCGGAAGGTGTCCATAGTACGGTTCACTGTATGGCTCCGCTCCATCCAGATACTTCAGTACTTCTATGAACTCTGCACAAAGTGCGGTAGCGACTCCGGACATCAAAGCGTCATCTAACTGATGCTCTCTTGTCATAAGAGATTTGATCACACCAAGTGCTTCTTTCATTTCGCCAAGGGTCTTCACCTTAACTCCTGTTACTGCATAGTAACATGGCAGACAGTAGGCAGTATGAGGAAATTCAACTGCCTTGTCTGCGCCGTGCTGTGCAATGGCTTCCTCTACAGCCTGACAGGTTAACCCGTAGACTGCATCATTTCCGTTAAAGATTCTGTCGATTAACAATTTGCACATCTCCATTTCGTATTTAGAATAATACTATGGTTTTATCTATATAACGCTTTAGGCGTTTAAACCCCGGAGACGTTTAGTGGCTTCCGCATTGCCCATCCACGCCTCCGGGCAAAACCACCAATCTTTACATCATCGGATCAAGAGCTAATGCCGGATGGCCTTTTTCTGTAAGGAATCCAACCAGTGTCTCCGGATCAGTAGCGATTGTTTCATCACCGATCATATCTGTAAAGTTTTCAATACCATAGAGTTCATTTGCTGTCTTATTAAGACGTTCAGCAACAAACTCTTTCAGTTCTTTCGGCATCCATACGATACGTTCAATACCGCCTTCTGCCTTCATGAACTTCTTGGAGCTGATGAAATGTTTACCATGTCCCATGAAACCAGGTGTCTGAACACCACCACCTGTCATGGATGCCATTTCTGAGAATGTCATTCCAAGAGGTGTCATGCCTGCATACTCACGGTTAGCGATAACAACACCATTGGAGAATGGCTCGATACCGCAGATACACTCGAAGCATCCGCATGATGTCATAGGATCCTGCATGATAGAGTACAGTGTAACGTGCTCTAATGCACCCTGGGATAATTTCTTAACAGCTTCATCTACATCTTCATAAGAACCAAGGTTCTCATCAATAGGTCTTTCTTTTGTGATTACCTGGCAAGGTCCGTTTGGATCCAGCTCGTTGGTAGCTTTTGCATCCAGCCATGAAACGGCACCGCAAAGTCCAAGTCTCTCAGGTGTAACAACACATACGTGAGACGGGGAGAATGCCTGGCAGAGGATACAGCTGTAATATACATCTACAGATTCGTCTGTCAGAGTATTCAGACGGTCATCACGTTTCTCGAAGATCGGGATAGCAACTTCATGACGGATTCTTGTACACTCAGCAGGATCTGTATAAATAGTAACTTCACATTTATCAACAACTGCGTCAAATTCATTCTTAACCTGTGTATAGAGAACTTCACCGATATGTTTGATCTTGAAGCCTGCAGCAAATGCATCTTTGCTGATACGGATTCTCTGCATATCTCTCTGTCCTGTATGGTATACACCTTCGATACAGTTGATGTAGTTATGGAACTTACGCTCGATAACAGGTTCAAAGTCAGGCTGCATGTTTTTACCTGCAACTTTAACAACATATGCAATGCTGTTCTTGCTGCCAAGTTCCATGTCGTCTACTTCCGGACCAACAACTGTAATCTTATGGTCTTCTACTTCACTTGCATCACATGTATGTACAAGCTCTGCACAGTCTACACGGGAACCATCGAATTCAACCTGCATGTCTTTACGACGGATAATCTCACCTTCGAATGCAGATGCGAAAGCAACCGGGATATCGATGTTTGTAATTTTAATCTTGATGTCACGTGCTTCCAGAGAAGTCGCATTCCATTTGGAGATGTCTTTCTGGCAGATCAGGCTCTTCGGTACTCTTGCAACATCTTCCTGGTTTGTGATAACCGGGAATCCAAGAGCGATAGCGCCTGCACCACAAGCTACGATCACATCATTTAACGGTGCAAATGCATTAACAAATGCAGGTACACGTTTCATTGTGTAATCCATCAGAGTTGCAGCATCACCTGGTTTTACGTTACCGAAGATAAGAGCTGCACGAAGTGCTACAGATACTACATGGATAACTGCTGTAACGTCTTTTCCAAGCGGGATAACACGTACGTTAGCACCTGTTTTGTATCCAACTTCCTCTAACTGGTCAATAACGTCACCAACCAGAGTGATCAGGATACCCTGAGACTGATAGGATTTAACAAGGTCTGCTGCTTCCTGAGCGGAAGGAGCTTTTCCAAGGATAACTGCTACACCAGGGATATCGCCTGTTACAAGCGGTACACCAAGTTCACGGATCACTGCATCTGCAAGATGTCCGTAGCAAGGAGCTTCGTAAGGAACTGCTCCATCGATATATTTCAGAACTTCGATAAATTCTGCGCAGAGAGCTGTAGCAACACCTGACATAAATACGTCATTTGTTCTCTTCTCTCTTGTCATAAGAGTTTTTACTACTGCAAGAGCATCTTTTAACTCTGCAAGAGTTCCAACCTTTGTTCCTGTTACTGCATAGTAGCATGGTAAAGAATATGCTGTATCAGGGAAGCTGACTGCTTTGTCAGCGCCGTATTTTTCAATTGCCTGGTTGATGGCACCCTCTGTAAGTCCATAAACCGCGTCGTTTCCCGCAAAAACACTTTCAAATAAAGTCACTTGTTCTACCTCCTAATATATGATTACTGACGATCTATCTTTTCTTTTATTTTAATGATCTCATCGGTAACTGTCTTGCTGAAGTCATACGGGGATTTTCCCTGTCTGTCTGCATCAATTACCTCTGTGTTGTAATGAATCATACCTAAAAGATCTTCCTGTGGAATCCGTTCTCTGATAAAGTTTTCGTCATCTTCATTGCGCACTTTGTTTGCGACAACCTTTACCTGAGACACTCCTAAATCTTTTGCCAGGCGCTTTACATTTTTATATGTCTGCACACTCCTTGCACCTGGTTCGATCACTACGATAAATGCGTCAACTCCTTCTGTGGTTCCTCTGCCGAGATGTTCCAAGCCGGCCTCCATATCAAGAATTACTACATCTTCTCTTCTAAGTACCAGATTATTGATAATGCGCTTTAACATTACATGTTCCGGGCATACACATCCGCCACCGCCTGTCTCGACAGTTCCCAGGACAAGGAGCCGTACGCCATTACAGACCTTACCATATTTCTCCGGAATATCGTCTACTTTCGGATTCAGATGATAGAACTGATTTCCTGCTGTAGCCCCTGTACGTTCTTCCACCAGCTTACGCATCTTTGAAATCGGTACAATAGAATCCAGAGTTTCTTCATCAAAGCCTAATGCAAGACCAAGATTCGCATCCGGATCCACATCTGCTGCAAGTACCGGTCTGCCCTCTGCTGCATACAACCTGGCCAGCGTTGCTGCAAAAGTGGTTTTGCCTACGCCGCCTTTTCCTGTAACTGCTATTTTCATTTTACGTCATCCACCTTTTATTACATTTTTAAGATCACAGCAGATTAGATTCCTAATGCTGTTCTCTTCTCTTCGATTCTTTCGATCATCAGATCAACTAATTTCTCAATATCTGTTTCTACTGTATAAGCAGCTCCTGTCCATTTTCTTGTTCCCTCTGTAAGAAGCTCTCCCATTTCTGAAGAACCGGAAACATATGGATCAACACCAAGGAATGTATCAATACCGGTACCTACTACATAGTTACCGATGGATACAGCTTTTTCAGACATCCACTCAGGAGCACATCCAACTACAGGAAGCTGATTGATCTGAAGACCTGCATCTTTTGCAAGTTCAGCAGCAAGGATCATCATACGGGAAATATCTACGCATGATCCCATGTGGAGTACCGGTGGGATATCAGCCAGTTCACAGACACGTTTCAGACCTGCACCGCAGAGATCTTTTGCAGATTTGTCCATAAGACCTGCTTTTGCAGCTGCCTGCGCAGAACATCCGGAAGCAATGACAACAATATCATTGGCGATACATTTCTTCATCAGTTCAATATGTGCATAGTCAGGACGGATCTTAGGATTGTTACATCCAACCATAGCAACAGCACCACGGATAACACCGGAAGTGATGCACTCAAGTAATGGTTTTGTTGTTCCTGTCTCATCAACCTGAGAGTTTGTAACACCGTCAAGAACCTTAACGATTGCTTCTACGGAATAACCAACTGTAGCTTTCTGTTTCAGCTGTGGGATATGTACAAGTTCAGGTTTTCTGTTCTTGAAGTTGTCAATAGCCATCTTGACGATTGCTTTTGCATTCTCTCCTGCTGTCTCAGCATTGAATCTGATAAATTCAGCATCAGGCATCTGAGCGATCGGAGAAGTTGTGATAAATTTAGTATGGAAGCATTTGCTTAAAGGTCCTAATGCAGGGAAGATACACTGAACATCTACTACGATCGCTTCGCAGGCACCTGTCAGTACTACATTCTCCTGCTGCAGGAAGTTACCGGCCATCGGAACACCGCGACGCATAGCTACTTCGTTTGAAGTACAGCATACACCGGAAACAGTGATTCCTTTTGCTCCTACAGATTTTGCATAATCGATCATTTCTTTGCTGTCTGCATACTCACAGATCATCTCAGAAAGACTCGGGTCATGTCCATGAACAACGATGTTTACATTCTCTGCATTCATAACACCAAGGTTAGCCTCGGTATCGATTGGCTTTGGAGTTCCGAAAAGAACATCGGAGAACTCAGTTCCGCACATGGAACCGCCCCATCCATCGGAAAGACCGTTACGAAGCGCCTGACGGATCAGAGCCTCCGGTTTACTTGTGTTACCCATATGAGTCATATGAAGTGCACAGGAAACCTCACGGTCAATTGCTCTTGGCTCAATTCCAGCTGCATGCCACAGATCCTGTGTATGCTGAGGTGCTCTCTTAAGCCATCTGGAATATCCTCTGATCTTTCCGTATTCTTCCTGAGCAAGATCAGACATTTCATGAGCCAGATCATAGATGTCTTTACCCTCTGTCTCAACGCCCCACTCTTTTGCAATACGGATCAGCTTCTCAGGATCTTTCACCTGATAGTCGCCGCCCTCTTTTGCATGTCCAAGTGTGATACAGATTTCACGTCCGTGATCAGAGTGTGTAGCTGCGCCGCCTGCTGTGAAACGAAGGAAGTTTCTTCCTACGATACCATGTACATCGCATCCGCAGATTCCTCTCGGTGCCTTTGGTGTAATACGGCAAGGTCCCATCGTACAGATACGGCAGCAGGTTCCCTGCTCACCGAATTTACAGTGCGGGGTCTGGTTTTTTACACGAAACTGCCATGCGTCAGCGCCAACCTTTGCACCTGTTTCCAGGAGCTCATTCGTGGCCTGTTCGAATTCTTCTACGCTTGTTAATTTGAATTCGCTCATCTTGTCCTCCTCAAGATTGTATTTTAATATTTTTATGGTAAAAACATCCTCCCATGGGGGATATTTTACTTTTGAAATATCCCTCCGTCTGCAGCGTGTACAAAGCGGAGGGCAGATTCTCTGTTTTTATAAATCAAGGTTTTCTACGATTTTCTTTAATGCCGCGCGTACCGGAGAGTCTTCCGGCAGACGTACGGTTGGTTTTCCGTCACAGTCATATTCATAAACCTGATCATCGTGCGGAACAACGCCAAGGAGAGTTAATCCCTGTTTTTCAATTTCCTCACGGGTTCCCTCATTTAACACGCCATTCGGCGCGCGATTTACGATCAGTCCTACCTGCTTCGGCTTCATATCGCATTCTTTGATCAGCTCCGCGATTCTCGCAGCGGCCTGTACTCCTCTTCTTGAGCAGTCACTGACCAGAATAGCTGTATCCATTCCCGGAAGTATGCCACGGCTGATATGCTCCATGCCTGCCTCGTTATCCACAACCATGAAGGGGTAATTCGGATACAGCTTTGCAAGCTGATTCTGCAGAAGTCCATTGACGAAGCAGTAGCAGCCTTTTCCCTGTGTTCTTCCCATCACAAGCAGGTCAAAATCATCTTCCTCAGTCAGAGCGCCTGCAAATTTAAATTCCGCATAATCTGCCTTGCTCATGCCTGCCGGAATCGGGTTTTTGGATGCCATCTCTGCACGGGCAATCTCCTCCCGGATATCTCCAAGGGTAGCTTCTACTTCTACACCGAGTACCTCATTCAGGTTTGAGTTTGCGTCCGCATCAACCGCAAGAACAGGACCTTTTCCTGACTCGCAGAGATACTGGATCAGCAAGCCGCATAATGTTGTTTTTCCAACGCCGCCTTTTCCGGCGACAGCTATTACGTGTGCCATAAAAATCGGATGCCTCCCAAATTCAAGTAATTAATTCATTAAACCAGTGTGCAAAGGCCGGATCTGTCGATGATTTCAGATACGTCTTTCCATTTATTCAGTGCGTACAGATGAATTCCGTTGACACCGAGTGCACGGTATGCATCAATCTGTTTTACGGTATATTCGATACCCTCTTCTTTGAACTCTGCAACTTTCTTGTCGTAGAATACGTCGAACGGTTTGCCCTCTGCGTCTTTTGCTGCAAATGGGTTCGGGAACAGCCAGTGTCTGGAGATCATTCTGGAAAGCTCTCTGTCCATAACACAGCCGTTTCTGGAAAGTGCCATGTTGATGGTAGCTGCCTGATCCAGGATCGGCATAACTCCAACGTCTACCGGCATGGTGATTCCTGCTTTACGGATTGCATCGAGCCAGTATTTGAACTGCTCCATATCCCAGCAGAGCTGTGTCATGATGTAATCAGCTCCGTTGTCCTGTTTCTGTTTCAAAACTGCGATATCAGACTCCAGACTTCTGCAGGAGATGTGGCCTTCCGGTGAACCTGCAACAGCGATTTCAAATTTATCGCCGTAGGTATCACGTACGAATTTTACAAGATCCGTAGCGTAGTCAAAGTCGCCGCAGGTTGTGGTCTCGCCAAGCGGAATATCTCCGCGCAGTGCCAGCATGTGGTCTACGCCGTCAGCCAGATACTGATCCAGCTGCTCTTTGATTCCCTCTTTTGTGTTTTTGATAACGGTGAAATGAGTAACCGGTGTGGTTCCGGCATTTTTGATCATCTGACATACTTCACGGTTTGCTCCGACGTTTCCGCCGCCTGCTCCGTATGTACAGGAAATGTAAGACGGGTTATATTTCATCAGGTGGTCGATGGTACCCGGCAGATTCTGCAGTCCCTTCTCTGTCTTTGGCGGGAACAGCTCAAAAGACAGAAGAGTCTTGTTTTTCATCTCTTCTGAAAGTTTCATAATTCAATTTACCTCCGCTTTAATATGATATATTCCTATTCTAAGTCCCGGTTCGCTTGTTCTGTTTGTTCCGATTTGCAGAACCCGGGGGCCTAAAACCGCTTTTATAGAATAACTGGTTCCGTCAACCAATTATCATTCACAGTCCAGCTCTACAATGCTGTTTGCAAGATCTACCATTTTGATCTTACCCTGCAGTCTGATCTCCTCACCCATGATGTCACGGATCAAAACGTATTCTCCATCGACATCGATGCGGCTCACATTTTTACAGACAACTGTGTTTTCCGGATTTTTGTATACCGTTGCAAGGCACATAGCTTACGCCTCCTCTACTTAACTTCTTTCAAATGTTCTTTTACAAGCGTCAGTGCAAGGGACAGGCGCATATTGCCTTTCTGGAAATCGGATACTCCCTCCCTGATCTGTTTTGCGGCGTCCGCCATTCCGGCCTTTTCCAGTTTGTCGGCCATCTCGTCGAGTTCTGCTGCGTGATGTTCATTGTGCTGCAGCATATAGGTTAAAAGGGCAAGATTCTCGTCCTTGCATTTTTCTTCGGAACCGCATGCATTGCAGGCATGTCCGCAGTCTTCTCCCTCGTGATGATGGTCATGGTGATGATGGTGCTCGTCGTGAGCTCCGTGCGGAATGGGATTTCCATTCTCGTCATATAATAAATGCATAATATGGCCTCCTCTGTCCCCGTTTTTCTGCTCTGCCGTCCGTTTCGTCCGCTTTTGTTTTCCTGAAACGTCCTGCAGATTGTACAGGGAATGATAAATAAATATCAATTCGAACTTATTATACTCTATTTCATGCACAAAATCAATACGGCCTCCACAAATTTTCTGTACAATTCGCCGTACAGGCCGTCCTGGCATCCTTCTTTTTTCTTGCGTGGCTTGTTATTTTTTTCTCATTTCCCGGTTGTGTTAAACTTTTTTAATATATTTGGTCTGATTTCTTTAAATTTTCATGTTATACTAAACATAATTATGAGAGAAATACGGCAGAATCTTTTTTTAACCGAATCAAGTAAGTCCCCTGCCTCCATTGCGTGAAGCAATAAGCAGTGGGTGGGGACTTGCTTGTATCAGGAGGAGTGCAAGCTCCTT
>OFMH01001709.1_pt1 | contig 11154 bp, 9 predicted proteins | sample 1541761 | NCBI WGS metagenome assembly OFMH01 (sample SAMN04209249, study PRJEB22552) | human gut metagenome | biome: gut; material: feces | host: Homo sapiens | place: USA: Oklahoma
AATCAGAGCTTACACCATATAACTCGGTTAGTTTTATCAAATGCTCTAAAGGCAGTGAACGAGTGCCATTTTCGTAATGTCCATATGACCTTTGAGTTACACATAAATAGCTTGCGACATATTTTTGTGTCCAATTGCGTGAGTCCCTTAAGTCTGCTAAACGTACCAATTATCATGGTATTGCTTCACCATTCACTTTCCAAGGCCACTATTTCTACATATGTCAGAAATGCCCGTATATTCCTTAGATGGGTGCATGCTGAATATGGTCTTAGCTTTGACCCGGTAAAGATAAAGGTTCCTAAACCTCCCAAAAAGAATGTCCATGTGCTTTCTTCTGCTGAGATACAATATTTATTGGATTCTGCAAAATGCTCTGTCCCTTGGCTGACTGCCAGAAATAAGGCTATAATCGCTTTAATGCTGGATTCTGGTCTTAGGCAGAATGAAGTATGCACATTAGTAAAAAAAGGGCTGGATTTTGACCGTGGTGCGTTACAAGTCACTGGGAAGGGTTGCAAAGACCGTTTAGTCCCCTTGGGGTATATTTTCAAAATATTGATAACTATCACAGAACGGGAAATACTGGTGTCTACGATTTGAGCATTTTAATGGGGCATGAAAGTATAGAAACCATTAAAAAATATGAACACATTGCACATGAAATAATTGCTGTTGAAAACTGCAATTCCCACCTTGATAATATCTATTTAAAATAAATTCTTTGTGGATAAATTCCCTAAAATAACGTATTTATGTACTTTTGGGCAATAAAAAAGCACCCATCCATTAAGGATAAGTGCTAAATGCCCAAAGTCGGAATCGAACCAACGACACGAGGATTTTCAGTCCTCTGCTCTACCAACTGAGCTACAAAGGCATTTGTTCTGCCCAGCAGGAAAGCGATGGACAAAAAGAAAATGGCGACCTGGATGGGGTTCGAACCCACGACCTCTAGCGTGACAGGCTAGCGTTCTAACCAACTGAACTACCAGGCCATATGTGGTGGGAGTTACAGGGCTCGAACCTGTGACCCTCTGCTTGTAAGGCAGATGCTCTCCCAGCTGAGCTAAACTCCCACGTTGTTGCTGTCCTCTCGTGACAACGTAGATTATTATACTACGCCTCTTTTAAAATGTCAACACCTTTTTTGAGATTTTTTCAAAAAAATTATTTTTGCCAAAAATCCGCATGAATATGCCATCTGTTTGAGAGTCATACTAGCTTTGACACGTTTTTTGATGTGTCTTTGTCTTTTTTCTCTATCCTCATCCGAAAAAGAAAGGAGTGTTTTCATGCCGAAAAAACATTCTCTTCCTTCCGGCATCGGACACGCAGGCAAAAGAAGACGCCGCACACCGCTGCCGCCGTCTTTTGCCACCGTCTTTCCAAGGGTCGAGCCGCTCAACGACCTGCACCCGATGTATTCCGAAAAACTTTCCTCCCCCATCCACGCCGACTGTCTGCCGATTCGACAGTTTGAACAGCTGCTCGACCAGCAGGACCTTCATTCCATCCAGCTGTAACCTTTTAAGAGAAAAGTTCCTTATATAAGAAAAATAAAGGGAAGTTGGAAAATGGGAAAACAGCCCTCCGCTTTTTTTGCAGCGGAGGGCTGTTTTTATCCTGCGGTGAACTGTTCCTTTATTCGGCTGAGCAGCTCTTCTCCGATTCCGTCGATTTCCAGCAGCTGCTCCATGTCGGAAATGCCGCCCTTTCGGTAAAGGTACTGTAAAATCTTCTGCGCGCGCTTTTCTCCAATGCCCTCCACCTGCATCAGCTGCTCTGCCGTTGCCTGGTTGATGTCCCACTTTCCTTGGTGAAGATTTATAACATTTTCTTTCATATTTATGTCTTTTGACGGAGGATTTTCTGCTTGAAGCTCAAACACCGTTAAAGGGTAGGGAGCCTTTGGTGAAATTGCCATAGAAACTGCCAGGCAAAGCACTGCCGAAGCCACTGCCAAAACAGATAAAAAGCGCATCATCCCGCTTTTTTCACTCCTTTTTCTTCTTCGCAATTCTTTACCTAATTATAATATAGAAATTCTCTTTCGTCTATCCCTTTATACAAAAATCCCTCCTTTTTTGCCGTTATGGATTATAAAGACTTTTATCACAATTTAACGTCCCAAATCGTTCCATTCTGACATTTATTTAAAGAAAACTGTCTACAATTTATCTTTTTGATAAATTGTTGTCAAAATCTTTGTGAAATAATTTAGGGCAAATCGTCATTCTGTCATGTTTTCTCCTAAAAAGTAACATTATTTTTTCCAATATTCTTATTGACAATGTACAATCATTTCGATTATGATATAGTAGAAGAAAAATTCATTTCTGGTAAGAATGCAATTTTCCTTTTTGTTGCTAGCATTTTATAACGTTTTATAACACACGCGCTGGCAGCAAGCGGAAAAGCACCATCGTTGCAAGGGGGCTACATGCACTTTTTCGCAAACAAACTTTTCGCAAAAATGACTGGGTGCAAAAGAGTGTTTGGGAATCTTTTTCAGCAGCCATTTTCGCAGGCTATCAAAAAAGGGTGGTGACAAAACTTGTTAGATGTACTCAGCAAAGTCAAGCAGGCCGAAGAGGCTGCCCAGCAGGTGTTGGGCGATGCCCAGCAGAAAGCAGCCGCAATCCGCGCGGATGCCAACCGTCAGGGCAAGGCAATCCTTGACAATGCAAAAACCGATGCTGCCAAGCTCTCTGAGCAGACCATCTCCCGTGCACAACAGGACGCAGCGGTGTGGCTGGAAAATTCCAGAACCGCCTGTGAAAACGAATGTCGGGCAATGGCACAAAAATCTCGGGATAAGCTAACAGCGGCAGCAAACCTCATTGCAGAGAGGATTGTGAACACGTTATGATTTTGAACATGCAGAAACTGACTCTCATCGGGTTTCTTGCAGACAAGGAGTCTATCCTGCGGGATCTGATGAGAAAAAAGTGCGTCCAGATCGAAGGAGCAGAAAGCATACGGGACTATGACAGCATCTCTTCCATCACCGTTCCGGGCGTCTGCCAGACCTACGAGCTGGAGCAGGAGCTGACCAAGTTCAACGCGGCAATCCGCGCTGTCTCTCCGTACGAGCAAAAAGGCGGGCTGTTTGCCAAAAAGGAACGGGCGGAATTTTCTTCCATGTTCGACCAGAGCCTGTTTGCAGAATCCTGCCAGCTGCGCGACGAAATCAACGAGGTCAGCCGCCAGATCAACGAACAGAAAAGCTTTGTTGCACGCGCACAGCTGCAAATCACCTCGCTTGAACCGTGGGCAGGGCTGGATTTGGACCTCGGTGTCACCGGCACCCGCTCCACCGCTTTGATGTACCTGACCGCCGGAGCCGATGTGGACCTCAACGAGCTGCAAAAACAGCTGGAGGAAGCCACTTCCCTGTGTATGGTACATACGGTAAGCAGTTCGTCGGAGCTTAACTGTCTGCTGCTGATTTGCCATCGCAGCGCACAGCCGCAGGTACTTGATGTACTCAAAGGCTTCAATACCAATCGTCCTGATTTTGGACAACTCAATGGCACACCGGCAGAAAATATCTCCCTGCTCAAAGGAAGAATCGAGAGCAGCACCAAGGAGATCGAACGCCTGACCGAACAGTTAAAGGTAGCTGCTACCTCTGCACTGCTTTTAAAGACCGGTTCGGACATGGTCGAGGTGCAAATCGACGACCAGAAGGTGCGCCAGAACATCTTCCAGACCCAAAGCGTCTTTGCGCTGACCGGCTGGATTGTGGCAGACGATGCACCTATGCTGCAAAAGCTGCTCGACCGCTACCAGTGCTACTACACCCTGGCTCAGCCTGACGAACAGGACGACCCTCCGATCAAGCTGAAAAACAGCAAATTTGTAAAACCTTACGAGGTTATCACCGAGATGTACTCGCTGCCGGCTCCAAACGGCATCGACCCGACCCCGTTTTTGACCCCATTCTTCATCCTCTTCTTCGGCATGATGCTGGCGGATGCAGGCTACGGTCTGATTATCTTCCTGCTGTGTCTGATCGGACTGAAGAAGGCAAAACCGGACGAAGGATTCCTGAAAAACGCTATGCAGATCGGTGTATCCTGCGGTCTTTCCACCATCTTCTGGGGCGTCATGTACGGCGGATACTTCGGCAACCTGATTACCCAAATCTCCGAAAGCTGGTTTGGTAAAACGGTCACCGTCCCTGCCGTCTTCGATATGCTCAACGACCCGATGTCGGTCATGGTACTTTCGTTCATCCTGGGTGCAGTTCATCTGTTCACCGGTATGGCAATCAAGATTTACATGATGGCAAAACGCGGTCACCTGATGGACGGACTGATGGATGTCGGTCTGTGGTATCTGGTCCTGATCGGTCTGCCGATGATGATTCTGCCTGCTGTATCCAAAGTAGGTATGGTACTGGCAATCGCCGGTGCAGTCGGACTAATCCTGACACAGGGTCGCCACGAAAAGAATATCCTGATGCGACCGATCAAAGGCGTGATGAGCCTGTACGACATCACCGGCTACCTGTCGGATGTGCTGTCCTACTCGCGTATCCTGGCGCTGGGTCTTGCCGGCGGCATCATTGCAAACGTCTTTAACCTTCTGGGCACCATGCCCGGCTTCAACATCATCGGCGTGATTGCCTTCGTGCTGATCTTCGTCATCGGTCACGTCTTCAACCTGGCAATCAGCGGTCTGGGTGCGTATGTACATACCTCCCGTCTGCAGTACGTCGAATTCTTTGGCAAATTCTATGAAGCCGGCGGACGCCCCTTCAAACCATTCAAAGCCAACACAAAATACACTCTCATTTCTGATAAGGAGGACTTTTAATCATGGAAGCAACTACTTTTTCTCAGTTCTTTTTTAACGGTAACTTTTTAGCAGTACTTGGTGCAGCTCTGGCTGTTGGTCTGGGCGGTATCGGCTCTGCAAAGGGCGTAGGCATTGCCGGTGAGGCTGCTGCCGGACTGATTGCAGAGGACCCTGACAAATTCGGTCAGACCCTGATTCTGCAGGCTCTTCCTGGTACACAGGGTATCTACGGCTTCCTGGTCGGCATCATGGTTATGCTCAACTGCGGATTCCTCGGCGGCAATGCTGCTCTGACCGCTTCCCAGGGTATGTACGTTCTGGCTGCTTGCCTGCCATGCGCACTGACCGGTCTGATCTCCGGTATCCATCAGGGCCGTGTAGCTGCTGCCGGTATCAATGTTGTAGCAAAAAGACCAAACGAAGTTTCCAAAGCGATGATCTACGCAGCAATGGTAGAGACCTACGCAATTCTGGGTCTGCTGATTTCCATCCTGCTGGTCATCAACGTTGGCAAAGTTGCATAACTTCCAAACTGTTTCACTGTAAGAAACCCTTACCAACAACTTGAAAATCGAGGTGAAACCGGTTGAACAACATTGAAAGCATTCTTAAAAAGATCGCTGATGATGCCAACGCCGCCGCACAGCAGAAGCTGGATGAGGCAAACGCCGAGGCACAGCAGATTTTAAAGGACTACCAGGCACAAGCCGACCAGCTGCGCGCAGACGCACAGCAGAAGGCTGAAAAGGAAGCGGCAGTCATTGCCGAGCGTGTGGAGTCCCAGTCCGGTCTGATGCGCCGGAACATGATGCTGCAATACAAACGCGAAGCCATCGAGCAGGCTTTCCAGAAGGCGCTGGAGGTGCTGTGCGCACAGCCGTCCGACAAACAGGTACAGCTGCTGAGCAGTGCTGCAAGCAAAGCCATCGCCGGTGACGTCCAGATCATCCTCAATCAGAAGGATCGGGACGCTTTTGGCAAACAGCTGGTAGACAGCATTCAAAAACAGCTTGCTGATGCAGGCAAATCATACACCGTTTCCCTCTCGTCCAAGACTGCCTCCATCGCCGGAGGCATGATCCTGGATGAGGGAAGGGTGGAAACCAACCTCTCCTATGAGATTCTCGTAAAAAATATGCGTGATGAACTGGAAGCGCAGGTTGCGCGCGTTTTGACCGAATAAAAAAACGAGGATACCCACAAGGGAGGTGCATGGTTTGAAAAAAACAAAGGATACACAGTATCTTTTCCTGTCGGCAAACATCCGCGCTTTGCAGACCAAGATGGTTGGCACACAGGCGCTGCAGAAGATGATCTCTGCTGCCAGCCCTGAAGAGGCTTATAAGACGGTCAATGATGCAGGCATCGGCGCCGACATTGATTATAAGGATTTCGAATCTGCGCTGACACAGGAGCTTGCCTCCACCTATGAGCGGCTGGAAAAGGCGTCCGACGACCCGGAGATGTTCAAGATTTTCCGCTACAAATATGACGGTCACAATCTGAAAACACTCATCAAGGCGCACGTCAGCCACTCGGATGCCGATCCGCTGCTGAGCCCTTTGGGCACAGTGGACTGCAAGACACTGCGCAACGGACTGCGCGACGGCGACTTTGGCGACCTGAACCCACAGCTGGCTTTAGCAGCCGTTCAGGCAAGGGACAGTCTTGCAAAGGCAAACGACCCGCAGATGGTGGATGTCATCATCGACCGCGCGGTGCTGCAATGTATGTCCGAGCTTGCCAAGCAGTACAAAAGCAGATTCCTCAATCAGCTGGTCGAAGCTTATATCGACATTGCAAACATCCGCTGCTTTGTCCGCATCAAGCGCATCGGTCAGGAGCTTAACTTCCTCAAAGAGGTGCTTGCACAGGGCGGCAGCATTCCGGTAGACCGTTACTTCGAGCTGTATCTGAAAAACTTTGACGACTTTTTCGAAATGCTCGACAGCACCGTCTACGGTCCGGCTCTTTCCAGCTCGTATGACGCTGTAAAGAACAAAGGCTCGCTTTCCGGCTTTGAAAAGCTGTGCGACAACTTTATGGTCGGCGTGCTCAAGCAGTCCCGCTTTGTGCCGTTTGGCATCGAGCCGGTGCTTTCCTACCTGGTTGCCAAGGAAAACGAGGCACAAGCCATTCGAATCGTCATGGCTTCTAAAATCGCCGGTGTCGCGCCGGAAAAAATCACGGAAAGGCTGAGGGAAACTTATGCGTAAAAAAATTGCAGTTGTCGGCGACAAAGGCAGTGTCCTCGGCTTTAAGTCGGTGGGTTTTGAGGTATTCATGACCACCACACAGCAGGAGACCCGCGAGGTCATGCAGGCGTTGTGCAAAGCCGATTACGGCATCATTTTCATCACCGAGCAGGCGTATCTGCAGGTCCCCGAAATCATCGACGAGTACAAGGAACGTCCGACCCCTGCCATCATTCCGATTCCGGGCAAGGACGGCAACCTTGGCATCGGCATCAAAAATGTCAAGAAAAACGTCGAGAGAGCTGTCGGCGCAGACATCCTCTTCAATGAAGATTAGTGTTTTTGTTTTCCGCCCGGCTGGTTTGCCGGCGGAGATTGATTTAAAAGTAGGTGAAAATATTGAGCCAAGGCAAAATTGTTAAGGTTGCCGGTCCGCTGATCGTTGCAGAAAATATGCGCGACGCCAATATGTCCGACGTCGTTCGTGTAGGCAAGCAGAAGCTCATCGGTGAAATCATTGAGATGAGAGAGGACAGGGCATCCATTCAGGTATATGAAGAAACCGCAGGCATCGGTCCCGGCGACGATGTGGAAACCACCGGCGCACCGATGTCGGTCGAGCTGGCTCCGGGCGTACTGACCAGTATCTTCGACGGTATCCAGCGTCCGCTGACCAAAATCCGCGAGATCGCAGGCAGCAACATCACCCGCGGTGTCGAGGTAACCTCGCTGGACCACGAGAAAAAATGGGACTTCAACGCCACTGCTAAGGTTGGCGACCAGGTTGTCATGGGCGACATCCTGGGCACCGTGCAGGAAACCGCCGTTGTCCTGCACAAAATCATGGTTCCAAAGGGCGCCGAGGGCGAAATCGTTGAGATTACCTCCGGCAGCTTCAACATCACCGAGACCATTGCCAAAATCAAGGACAAGGACGGCGTGGTCCACGATGTATGTATGCTTCAGAAGTGGCCGGTCCGCGTACAGCGTCCGTACACCCAGAAGCTTTCCCCTGACTTCCCAATGATTACCGGTCAGCGTGTCATCGACACCCTGTTCCCAATCGCCAAAGGCGGTACTGCTGCGGTACCGGGTCCGTTCGGCTCCGGTAAGACCGTTGTACAGCACCAGCTGGCAAAATGGTCGGACGTTGACATCGTTGTCTACATCGGCTGCGGCGAACGCGGAAACGAAATGACCGACGTACTCAACGAGTTCCCGGAACTGAAGGACCCAAAATCCGGCGAATCGCTGATGTACCGCACCGTTCTGATTGCAAACACCTCGGATATGCCGGTAGCTGCGCGTGAAGCTTCCATCTACACAGGGATTACCATCGCCGAATACTTCCGTGATATGGGCTATTCCGTTGCCATCATGGCGGACTCTACTTCTCGTTGGGCAGAAGCTCTCCGTGAAATGTCTGGTCGTCTAGAAGAAATGCCAGGGGATGAAGGCTACCCAGCCTATCTTGGTAGCCGGATCGCCGAATACTACGAGCGTGCAGGTCGGGTCAAGACACTCGGAACCACTGCGCGTGAAGGTTCGATTACCGCCATCGGTGCCGTCTCTCCTCCGGGTGGAGATATTTCAGAGCCCGTCACGCAAAATACCTTGCGGATTGTCAAGGTCTTCTGGGCCCTGGATTCGTCCCTGGCCTACAAGCGCCATTTCCCGGCCATCAACTGGCTGAACTCCTACTCCCTGTATCTGGACTCCCTGAAGCCCTGGTACGACGAGCATCTAGGTAAGGAGTTCCTCCAGAACCGAGAGTGGGCCATGGCCGTCCTCCAGGAGGAGGCCAACCTCAACGAGATCGTGCAGCTGGTCGGTAAGGACTCCCTGTCCGCCAAGGACCAGATCACTCTGGAAGTGGCCAAGATGATCCGTGAGGACTTCCTGCAGCAGAACTCCTTTGTGGACATCGATTCCTACTCTGAGTACGACCGTCAGGCTCGTATGCTGGTGCTGATCCGGGACTACGACGAGCACTGCCGCGCCGCCGCTGAGCGGGGCGGGAACCTCAACGAGCTGTTCTCCGTACCTGTGCGTGAAAAGATCGGTCGCGCCAAGTCGGTGCCCGCCGACCAGTATCTGGACAACTACGCCAACATTATGGTGGAACTGGAAGAGGAGACCAACGCCATTGGCGAGAAGGGAGAGATGGCTCTGTGATTCGGGAATATAAAACCATCCAGGAGATCTCCGGCCCGCTGATGGTGGTCAACCACGTCCAGGGTGTCACCTATGACGAGCTGGCCGAGATCGAGCTGGCTGACGGTACTGTCCGTCGCTGTAAGGTGCTGGAGGTAAACGGCGACTCCGCCGTGGTGCAGCTGTTTGAAAACTCCGCCGGTATCAACCTGGCTCAGTCCAAGATTCGCTTCTTGGGCCATCCCCTCCAGCTGGCCGTGTCCGGTGATATGCTGGGCCGCGTGTTCAACGGCATGGGCGAGCCCATTGACGGCGGACCTGCCATCCTGGCCGATGAGTACCGGGATATCAACGGTCTGGCCATGAACCCCGCCGCCCGGAACTACCCCAACGAGTTTATCCAGACGGGCATCTCCACCATTGACGGCCTGAACACTCTGGTTCGTGGTCAGAAGCTGCCCATCTTCTCCGGTTCCGGTCTGCCCCACGCCGCACTGGCTGCTCAGATCGCCCGTCAGGCCAAGGTGCTGGACGGCGAGTCCAACTTCGCCGTGGTCTTCGCTGCCATCGGTATCACCTTCGAGGAGTCTGAGTTCTTCGTCAGCGAGTTTAAGCGCACCGGCGCCATTGACCGTACCGTTCTGTTCACCAACCTGGCCAACGACCCTGCCGTCGAGCGTATCGCCACCCCCCGTATGGCCCTGACCGCCGCGGAGTATCTGGCCTTTGAGAAGAACATGCACGTGCTGGTCATTCTCACCGACATTACCAACTACGCCGAGGCTCTGCGTGAGATTTCTGCGGCTAAGAAGGAAGTCCCCGGCCGCCGCGGCTACCCCGGCTACCTGTACACCGACTTGGCTACCATGTACGAGCGTGCCGGCCGCCAGATGGGCAAGGAAGGATCCATCACCATGATCCCCATCCTCACCATGCCTGAGGATGACAAGACCCACCCCATCCCCGACCTCACCGGCTATATCACCGAGGGCCAGATCATTCTGTCTCGTGAGCTGTACCGCCGGGGCGTCAATCCCCCTGTGGACGTGCTGCCCTCTCTGTCCCGTCTGAAGGATAAGGGTACCGGCGCGGGCAAGACCCGTGAGGACCACTCGGGCACCATGAACCAGCTCTTTGCCGCCTACGCCACCGGTAAGGAAAACAAGGAGCTTATGTCCATCATGGGTGAGGCCGCCCTGAGCCCCACCGACCTGCTGTACGCCAAGTTTGCCGACGAGTTTGAAAAGCGCTATGTCTCCCAGGGTACCGAGGAGAACCGCTCCATTGAGGAGACCCTGGACCTGGGCTGGGAGCTGCTGAGCATCCTGCCCCGCAGTGAGCTCAAGCGCATTAAGCCCGAGTATATCGACAAGTATCTGCCCAAGAAGGATTAAGGGGGGATTGGAATGCCTTCCACAACAATAAATCCCACCCGTATGGAACTGACCCGGCTGAAAGGCCGGTTGAAGACCGCCCAGCGGGGCCACAAGCTGCTCAAAGACAAGCGCGACGAGCTGATGAAGCAGTTTATGGATGTGGTGCGGGAGAACCGGGCCCTTCGGAAACGGGTAGAGGAGGGCCTTATGCGGGCCCACGGCTCCTTCACCGTAGCTGCCGCCCTCATGTCCCCTGAGATGCTGGAGCAGTCCCTCATGTACCCCAAGCAGTCTGTGGAGCTGGAGATGACTTTCCAGAACATCATGTCCGTGGATGTGCCGGAGTATCACTTCAAGACCCGCAGCCAGGACCCGGGTGAGGTCTATCCCTACGGCTTTGCCCAGACCAGCGGTGAGCTGGACGACGCGGTGGATGCTATGTCCCAGGTTTTTCAGGACATGTTGAAGCTGGCAGAGATCGAAAAGACCTCTCAGCTGCTGGCGGAGGAGATTGAGAAGACCCGCCGCCGTGTCAATGCTCTGGAGTATGTGAAGATCCCCCAGATGGAGGAGAGTATCAAATATATCACCATGAAGCTGGATGAGAACGAGCGCGCTAACAC
>OFMH01001712.1_pt1 | contig 11139 bp, 8 predicted proteins | sample 1541761 | NCBI WGS metagenome assembly OFMH01 (sample SAMN04209249, study PRJEB22552) | human gut metagenome | biome: gut; material: feces | host: Homo sapiens | place: USA: Oklahoma
GCGGTTTTCAAGAGAAAGGCGTTTGCAGCACCCACACGGTGATCCGCAGACTGGAGCAGAATGTATATGCCCACAATTGCACTGGAAAATGTAACGAAGTATTATCAGACAGGCAAGCATGGCTGGACTGAAAAACAGGTCGAGACTGGCGTAGAAGATGTGAGCCTTACGATTGAACAAGGCGATTTTGTATTTGTAATCGGCAGCAGCGGCGCAGGCAAGAGTACCCTGCTGGATTTGATTTCAGGACAGATGAGGCCGGATCGGGGCGTTGTCCGCCTAGAAGGCAGGGATTTGTCAAAGCTGATGCGCTGGAATTATACCCGGACCGCCATGCTGTTTGGAAAAGTCCCGCAGGAGCAATCCCTGATCCGGAAGATGACGGTGGAGGAGAACCTGGAGATGGGCGCTTATACACAGCCCAAGTCCACGGTGGCTCCGGGCCTGGAGCGCGTCTATGAGCAGTTCCCGCGCCTGAAGGAGCGCCGTCGCCAGGTCGCCGGCACCCTTTCGGGCGGCGAGCAGCAGATGCTCGTTATGGGCCGTGCCCTTATGAGTAACCCCAAGCTGCTCATGCTCGACGAGCCTTCCATGGGCCTGGCGCCGATTCTGATCGAACAGATCTTCCAGATTGTTGAGGACCTGCACAAGGCCGGCACCACGGTGCTTCTGGTCGAGCAAAATGCGCAGATGGCTCTTTCCATCGCCACACGCGGCTACGTGCTCGAGACCGGCAAGATCACCATGACCGGCACGGGCCAAGAGCTGCTGCACGACGACAACGTGCGTAAAGCCTACCTCGGAGGCTAACCCACCTAACAAAAGGGGCGCTGACTATCTCAGGCAGCGCCCCTTTTTAGTTGCGGTGAAATAGGGACTGAATACGGGCTCCAGAGGCCAAAAGAGTCCCTATTCCACCGCAACTTCATGGGGATGTGTGACAATGCCCGTCGGAAAACATCTGCTGTCTTTGGGGGTCTATCTATGCTGTACGAGTTTTGTGCCGAGAACTTTGAGCGAGTGCCGGCGGCTATCGATGCCGGTGCAAGGCGTATCGAACTTTGTGACAACCTTGCCGTCGGTGGTACTACGCCCTCGGCTGGCGTTATCAGCGCTACGGTCAGCTATGCTCGCGAGCATGACGCGCGAGTGATGTGCATGATCCGTCCGCGTGGCGGCGACTTTCACTACAACCAGGACGAGCTGCGCATGATGGAGGTGGATTTGGGCCTTGCCGTGAGTGCGGGCGTCGACGGCTTGGTCTTTGGCTGCTGCAAACCCTGCGCTGGCGGATGGGCACTCGATGAGCTTACACTCGGCGCCCTCGTGATGGCTGCGGGCTGCGCGACCGAGGAATGCAAGCGTGAGCCCATCGACATCACCTTCCACATGGCCTTTGATCAGCTCTCGCTCGAGGCTCAGCTCGATGCCGTCGACACGCTCGCCGACTGCGGCATCATGCGCATCCTGACGCATGGTGGTGCTGCCGGAACGCCGATCGAGGACAATCTGGAGCACCTATCGCGTCTTGTCGAATATGCGGCCGACCGCCTGACCATCCTTCCCGGCGGCGGCATTTCCACGGCCAACCGTGATGCCGTTGCGGCAGCACTTGGCGTCTCCGAGCTCCATGGCACCAAGATCGTGCCGCTGGAGGCGTAACCCGTGGCGCTGGTATTTGACGTTCGGCAGGCGAGCGGCAAGCCCGACGACAACCGGCGCCCTGGCACCGCGTGCCCCTTTTGCGATACCGAGGGACTCGCCAATATCATCCGGCGCGACGGCGACTGCATCTGGCTCGAGAATAAGTTCAAAACCCTGCGCGCCACCCGTCAAACCGTGCTGATCGAGTCAGCCGATCACGATGCCGACCTGGCGACCTATGAGCCGGATGAACTCCACCATGTGATGAGGTTTGCCCTGGATTGCTGGCAGCAGATGATCGATTCACAGCAGTATCGAAGCGTGCTCATGTACAAGAACAAGGGTCCTCTCTCGGGCGGTAGTCTCGTTCATCCGCACATGCAGATTGTGGGTTTGGAGCAGGAAGACGGCTATGCGGCACTAGCCCCCGCCAACTTCGAAGGCATCAATGTCTGGCAACAGGGGAGAATCTCGGTCAACATCTCAACCGAACCGATCATGGGGTTCTTTGAGATTAACGTTTCAGCCCCACAGGGAATCGCCGCCAGCGATGACATACGAGATCAAGCCGAGGCGGATCTCTTCGCCGATGCGATCCAGGTAGCTCTGCGCTATATCCTGAACGAGCACCATGGTGGTCGCGCAGAGTCGTACAACTTGTTCTTCTATCACCTGGGCGGTCGGACCATTGCCAAGGCGCTGCCGCGTTGGGTGGTTTCGCCCTACTTTGTCGGCTATCGTTTGGCCCAGGTCAATGCCGAGACAACGCTCGATATCGATGCCGAGCGCCTGCGTGCGCATCTGGAAACGCTCGCATAGCAAGACTAACACCCGTGTAATGCGGGCAGTCTAGCGTGCCATGGCGTCGCGGCCGGCCTCGACCCGCTTGCGCTGGGCGGCGCGCTCCTCGCCGGTCAGACGCTCAAAGAGATGCCCGATAAGCGAGGCGAGTATCTGCTGAAATAGCGTTCCGCACATGACGGGAAACACGACTTCGCCTGGAAAGTACTGCGTAGCGATGACGGCGCCCGAAGAGATGTTACGCATGCCGCAGGTAAAGCACATGGTAGTCGTCTCGCTATATGGCAGATGCAGCGCACGGGCGACCAGAAAACCGACGACAAAGCCGCTGATGGCGAAGGTCAAAATAAAGAGGGCGACTTCTAGGCGCACCACGTTCACGTGCAGCACGTACTCGCTCATAGCGGTGGAGTTGGACGCGATGACGCCCATCATCATGAACTTGCAGGCGGGCGAGAGCGCGGGGGAGAGCTTCTCGTGTCCCCATCCACGCGTGAGCTCGTTGATCACGATGCCGCAGACAAGGTTGGGGTTGGAGCCAAAGAACAGCGATCCCATGGCATAAGCTGCTATGGGAATAAGCACCGCCGAGACGAGCAGCGCCAAAATCAGGTGCAGCGGACGGCGGAACACCTCGGCTACCTGGTGGAAGGTGTTACTGAGCGCGCCTTGGAACGTCATAAAGGCGAAGAGAGTGGGAACGATGGGCTTAAGTACGCCGATCTGCTGGGGAAAGAGCACACCGAGCGTTACGCAAATCGGAACGATGACCTGCATATGCCCCGCGAGGAACTTTCCCAGTCCAACCCATTGCTTCATCTGCTCTTGTGACTCCCTTTGCTCGTAAATCCGTTTTGAATGGATATGCTAGACGCTCGCATGCATCCGTGCGTTAGAAACGCTCGATTATTTCGAGGGTATTACCGGCATCGTTTACCGAAACCACGGCGTGCTGCGAGGCTCTGCGTCCGTGCCGCACGGTATAATAAACCCGTTCAACAGATCTGCCTGCCGAAGCGGGCATACACAGAGGACTCATCGCTATGAACCGTGAGAGGTATCGCGGCGACCTGCCCCTATCGGGGGTGGGCGCCTATGTCATCGCTTAAGACGACGCATCGCTGGGCGGTCGCTCAGCAAAATCCCGAGCTCGAAAAGGAGCTTTCGGCTGGTCTGGGCATACCCGGGCTGGTGGCGCGCATTATGGTTGCGCACGGCATTGCCTCGATTGAGGAAGGACAGCTATTTTTGACGCCTTCGCTCGATCGCGACTGGGCCGATCCGCTCGTCATTCCGGGCATGTCGGTTGTTGCCGATCGTGTCGAGCGCGCCATCCGCAACCGCGAACGCATCGCCGTCTTTGGTGATTTTGACGTCGATGGCATTACGTCGACTTGTCTGTTGACCGAGGCGCTGCGAACGTTTGGCGCCAATGTCACACCGTTTATTCCGCACCGCTTTGACGAGGGTTATGGCCTTTCGCGCGCGGCGCTCGACCGCGTTAACGAGCTTGCCCAACCCAATCTGATCGTGACCGTCGATAACGGTATCGCGGCTAAGGAGGAGGTCTCCTATCTGGAGAGCCTGGGAATCGATCTGGTGGTTACGGACCACCATGAGCCGTCCGACCAGGTGCCGCAGGGCGTGCCCCTGACCGACCCTAAGCTCGAGGATGAGGGTCCTTCGCGTGAACTTGCCGGCGCCGGCGTGGCGCTCAAGCTGGTGCAGGTCCTGGGTGAGCGTTTGGGCAAGCCGTCGTATTGGCGTTCGCTGATAGAGGTCGCGGCGCTGGGCACCGTGTCCGACATGATGCCGCTCACGCCCGAGAATCGCGCGCTGGTCGCCGAGGGCATCCAGCAGATGCGCGTGACGGCCCGTCCCGGCTATATCGCGCTTGCCGCACTTGCCAAGGCCGACCTTTCTACCATTACGGCCGACGGCCTGTCGTTTTCGCTCATTCCCCGCTTAAACGCCGCCGGCCGCATGGCCGATCCCAAGCTGGCGCTCGACCTGCTGCTTGCCCGCGATCCTATCGAGGCAAGCGCGCTGGCTGCCGAGCTCGAGGAGATCAACCGTCAGCGTCGCGAGATTGAGGCGGAGCTCACGCGCGATGCCATGGCAAAGGTCGAGGAGACCTATGATGGCGGGCGCGCGATTGTCGTGGGCGGCGAAGGCTGGCACGAGGGCGTCAAGGGCATCGTGGCGAGCCGCCTCACCAACCGATATCACGTGCCGGCGTTGCTCTTCTCTATCGAGGACGGTATAGCACGTGGCTCGGGTCGCTCGGTGGGCAAGGTCAACCTGTTCGAAGCCGTCGAGCGCTGTTCCGACCTGCTGATTCGCCGCGGCGGACATGCCGGTGCGGTGGGTGTGACCATCGAGGCATCCAAGCTCGATGAGTTCCGCCGTCGCCTTTCCGCCGTGTTGTCCGAGCTTCCCGCCGAGGACTTTGAGGACACCGACGAGGTTGCCGCCACGGTCGAACTTTCCGAATTGAATATCGAGACCATCGAGCAGATTTCCCGCCTTGAGCCGTTTGGCCAGGGTAATAAGGTGCCGCTACTGGCTGCCGAGGGCGTGACGATGTGTGACCGCGCCGTGGTGGGTAAGACTGGCGAGCATATGCGCTTCGTGGCGACGGATGGCGCCGCAAGTGTGCCGGCCATCATGTTTCGTGTGCCGCAGATCGACAGGCTTATCAATTGCGACAGCGCCGTCGACTTGGTGTTCGAGGCAGTCGCCGAGCATTGGCAGGGACGTGTAAAGCCCAAGCTCATGATTAAAGATGTCTTGGTGCGCGATACCACGGCGCCCAATATCGACGATCCGGCATGTGAGCTTCGCCGTGGCGTGCAGCCGGCGGACTCCGATCTTCGCCTTGAGTCGCGTAAGCGCGAGACGCTTGCCCAGCTTTCCTATACCGAGCTCACGCGCTCGCTCATTCACAGCTTTATCGGATCGAACCAGCCGCACCGCGCACAGGTCGAGGCGCTTGATGCCCTGGCCGATCACCAAAGTGTTCTGGCCGTTATGGGAACGGGGCGCGGCAAGTCTCTGATTTTCCATGTACATGCCGCACGCGAGGCGGTCCTTCGCGGGCGTGCGAGCATTTTTGTCTATCCGCTGCGTGCGCTCGTTGCCGACCAGGCCTATCACCTCTCGTCGACGATGGCCACGCTCGGCATTGGCGTAGGCGTGCTGACCGGCGAGACCGTGGACGCGGCGCGCGATGACGTGTTTGCCGGCTTGGCTTCGGGCCGCACCGGCATCGTGCTCACGACGCCTGAGTTCCTTTCTATCCATCGCGATCGCTTTGCACGTTCTGGACGTATCGGCTTTGTCGTTATCGATGAGGCGCACCATGCCGGTCTTGCCAAAGGCGGCGACCGGTGTGCATACCTCGACATGCCCGATATCCTCAAAGCCCTGGGCGACCCCGTTGTCATGGCGGCAACGGCTACCGCGACGGCTCCGGTTGTGGCAGAGCTTGCTCGCGTATTGCCGATTACCAGCACGGTGGTCGACGAGACCGTTCGCGAGAACCTACAACTCGAGGACGACCGCGACCTTGCGAGCCGCGAAAATCGTCTGGTGTCGATCGTGGCGACGGGGGAGAAGACCGTTATCTATGTGAACTCGCGCGACCAGTCCGTGGCGCTCGCCAAGACGTTGCGCAAGCGTGTGCCCGATTGCGCAACCCATATCGCGTTCTATAACGCTGGGCTTGCGCGCTCCGATCGCCGCCGTATTGAGGAAGCCTTTAGAGACGGAAGTCTCAGCTGCATCGTTTCAACTTCGGCCTTCGGTGAAGGCGTCAACCTGCCCGATATCCGTCATGTCGTGCTCTACCACATGCCGTTTGGCGCGATTGAGTTTAACCAGATGAGTGGCCGTGCCGGCCGCGATGGACAGCCCGCCGTGATTCACCTGCTCTATTCGTCGCGTGACGCTCGTATTAACGAGCGCCTGCTCGACTGCTATGCGCCCGAGCGCGATGAGCTCGTCACGCTCTATCGAGCGCTGCAGACCATGTGGCGCTCTAACCGTGGCAAGACGGGGGACGATTCATTCTGCGCAAGCGATATCGACATTGCGCAGATGTGCCCTGCAATCGACGCGCGCACGCCGGTCGATGAGCGATCGGTGGCAAGCGGCCTGGGAATCTTCGAAGAACTCGGTTTTTGCCGGGTTTCGGGGTTTGACGATACGCGTCGCATCTCAATGGCGGAAAACCCCGGCCGCGTGCAATTGAGCAGGTCAATTCGCTATTTGGAGGGCTTGCGCTCGCGTATGGAGTTCTCGGCTTTCCGGAGTTGGGCGCTCGATTCATGCGCTTCTGATATGCTAGCCAAAGTTAACCGCCCGATCGTACCGCGGGCCTAGGGAAGGGGAGCTCGATGGATGCCGCAGCCCGTACCGCCCATGATTCCACCCTCCAGCCGTTTTCGGAGATGGAGCACTATAAGCATGCCGATGAGCTGCCGCCCGAGATTATGGCGGACAGCTACGACAAGCTGGAGCGCCTGTGCCTCAAATATATGAATGAGGACGACTTTTCTAAGGTTGAGCAGGCCTACTGCTTTGCCGCCGAGAAGCACTGCAACCAAAAGCGCCGCTCGGGCGAGATGTACATTAACCATCCCGTCGAGGTTGCCATCATTTTGGCCGATCTCAAGATGGACTGCGATGTGGTGTGCGCCGCGCTGCTGCACGATACCGTCGAGGATACCGAGACCTCGCTCACCGATGTTTCCGGCCTATTTGGCGATACGGTGGCCGAGCTTGTCGATGGCGTGACCAAGCTCACCAACATCGAAGTCGACAGCATGGACGAGAAGCAGGCGCTTACGCTGCGCAAGATGTTCCTCGCCATGTCCAAGGACATCCGCGTCATCATCGTTAAGCTCGCCGACCGCCTGCATAACATGCGCACGCTTGCCGCCCTGCGCGAGGATCGCCGCCTGTTTAAGGCGCGCGAGACCATGGACGTGTACGCGCCTCTGGCCGACCGCCTGGGCATGAGCTCAATCAAGTGGGAGCTCGAGGACCTGTCCTTTTTCTACTTGGAGCCCGATGCCTACCAGCGCATCTCGCGCATGGTAGCCGAGTCGCGCGAGGTTCGCGAGCGTTATCTGGCCGAGACTATCAAGACGCTCACCGACGAGCTCAACCGCATTGGCCTGGAGGACTTTCAGATCAACGGCCGTTCCAAGCACTATTGGTCCATCTACCAAAAGATGAAGCGCAAGGGCAAGGAATTCTCCGAGATCTACGACCTGGTGGCACTGCGCGTCATCACGCATTCGGTGCGCGATTGCTACTCCGCGCTCGGCGCGGTGCATACGCTGTGGCACCCCATGCCCGGTCGCTTTAAAGACTATATCGCTATGCCCAAGGTCAATAACTACCAGTCGCTCCATACGACGGTTATCGGCCCCACGGCCCGCCCGCTCGAGATTCAGATTCGAACCTATGAGATGCATGAGCAGGCCGAGTACGGCATCGCCGCCCACTGGCTGTACAAGAAGTCGGGCGGATCGTCTGCCTCCAAGACCAACGATGCGCAGCGTCTGGACGATCAGATTAACTGGCTCAAGCACTCACTCGACTGGGCGGCGTCTGACGAGATCACCGATGCCAAGGAATACCTGCACTCACTGAAGGTCGACTTGTTTGACCAGGAGATTTTTGTCTTTACGCCCAAGGGCGAGGTCATGGCGCTTCGTGCCGGCTCTACACCGCTCGACTTTGCCTACGCCGTTCATACCGAGGTCGGCAACCACTGCGTCGGCGCCAAGATTAACGGTGCGGTGGCGCCGCTCACGCACGAAATCAAGACGGGTGACCGTGTCGAGATTCTGACTAACAAGAGCTCCAAGCCGTCGCGCGATTGGCTCAAGATCGTCAAGACGCCTTCGGCCAAGTCAAAGATTCGCCGCTACTTCGCCGCCGCGACCAAAGACGATGACGCTGCGGCCGGCCGCGATATACTGGCCAAGGACCTGCGCAAGCGCGGGTATGGCATCTCTACGCCGCGATCCACGCGCGCGCTTAATGCCGTGGCGGAGCAGTTTAACTACAAGCAGCTCGAGGACCTGTTCGCCGCCGTTGGTGCGGGCAAAGTCGCCCCACGTGCCGTGGGCAATAAGGTCGAGCAAATCTTGGACCCCAAACCCGAGGAACAGCTCACCAAGGCCGAAGCCATCGCCGAGGTCGTCAAGCAGCCCGCCCGCGGCTCCAACCGCAAGCCGCAAAAGCGTGGCAAGAGCGCGAGCAACGGCATTATCGTCAAGGGCGAAAGCAACAGCGGCCTGCTGGTTCGTCTAGCGCATTGCTGCAATCCGGTGACGGGCGACGATATTGTTGGCTTTATCACGCGCGGCCGAGGCGTCTCGGTGCATCGTGCCAACTGCCCCAACGTCAAGGGTCTCATGGAGCATCCCGAGCGCATGATTGACGTGGAGTGGGATGGCGCCGCCGATACGCTTTTCCAGGTCGAGATTGTGGTCGAGTGCCTGGATCGTATGGGCCTGCTCAAGGACGTCACCATCGCCATTGGCGATGCGGGCGGCAATATCCTTTCCGCCGCTACCTCGACCAACCGCGAGGGCATTGCGACCCTGCGTTTTATGGTCGAGATTTCGGATGCGAGTGGCCTGGATCCGCTACTGGCATCGATTAGCAGCGTCGACTCGGTCTACGATGCACGCCGCTTGATGCCTGGCGAGGGCGGGGCTCAGCTCAAGCGTCGCGTATAGGCGCGACGAACACGCGACAGTAATGATATTGGCTGCGTTCGAGGCATCGTTTGATGCCTCGACGTTTATAGAAGGAGGGCGCACGCATGGACGCTACGGCTTTGGATTTAACCCCTCGGGGTACGGCTTCGATTGAGACGCTTGTAAACGGCCCCATTCAGACCAACAGCTACGCCGTGATTTCGAGTGGCGAATGCCTGATTATCGATCCCGCTTGGGAAGGTGAGAGCCTCGTTGCGCATATCCGAGCCGAACACCCTGGCGTGCGTGTGCTCGGTTCCGTATGTACGCACGGTCATGCCGATCATGTTGGCGGTGTCGCTGGAGTTTGTGCCGCCGTCGGCGCTAACGCCCTGTACGAGCTATGCGGCAAGGACGCAGCTGTGCCGCATGAGAATATCGAGGAACAGCGAGCGATGTGGGGTATCGATACGCCCGATCCGGGCGAGCCGACGAGGCTGCTTGCCGAGGGCGATACCATTGAGCTAGGCGACATTTATCTGCAGGTTATCGAGGTGCCCGGGCATACGCCGGGCGGCATCGTCCTATTCGCCGCAACAGAGCAGGGAAATATCGCTTTCGTGGGGGACACGCTCTTTCCCGGCAGCCACGGCCGTACCGATCTTTCCGGCGGAGACGAGGCGGCGATTCTGCGCTCGCTTTCCAAGCTCGCCCGGCTTCTCCCGCCCGATACCGTTTGCCTAACCGGCCATGGCGATTCGACCACCATGGCACGCGAGCTCATGCAGAACCCTTTCATGCAGGTGTAGCTTTATAGTCAGCTTCTGAAGCACGAGAAGCGTCCAGACGTCAAGCTATTTTTCCCCAACGGGTCGATTCCGTAGGGCAAACGGTCAAAAAAAGTCTGTTTGGACGATATTCCTGAACAAACGAACGTTTATGCTCGGGTACGCCGTGGTAAAATCTCAGGCGTTATCGGAGCAACCTTACAGGAGGTTTCTTTTATGCTCGTCAACGCAGCAGACATGCTCAAGAAGGCCGAGGCCGGCAAGTACGCTCTCGGTGCCTTCAACACCAACAACCTCGAGTGGACCCTGGCTATTCTCCAGGCCGCCGAGGAGGCCAAGTCTCCGCTGATCCTTCAGTGCACCGCTGGTGCCGCTAAGTGGATGGGCGGTTTCAAGGTCTGCGCCGACATGGTCAAGGCTGCCGTCGAGGCCACGGGCGTTACCGTTCCCGTCGCCCTTCACCTCGATCACGGTTCTTACGAGGACTGCTTCAAGTGCATCGAGGCCGGCTTCACGTCCATCATGTATGACGGCTCTCACGAGGAGACCTTCCAGCTTAACCTCGACCGCACCAAGGAGCTCGTTGAGCTTGCCCACTCCAAGGGCATGTCCATCGAGGCCGAGGTCGGCGGCATCGGCGGCACCGAGGACGGCGTGACCTCCAACGGTGAGCTCGCTGATCCTGCTGAGTGCAAGCAGATTGCTGACCTGGGCGTCGACTTCCTCGCCTGCGGCATCGGCAACATCCACGGCGTGTATCCCGCCGACTGGGCTGGCCTTTCCTTCGAGCGTCTGGGCGAGATCAAGGCTCAGACCGGCGACCTGCCCCTCGTTCTGCACGGTGGTACCGGCATCCCCGAGGATCAGATCAAGAAGGCCATCTCCCTGGGCATCTCCAAGATCAACGTCAACACCGACCTGCAGCTCGTCTTCGCCAAGGGTGTCCGCGAGTACATCGAGGCTGGCAAGGATCAGCAGGGCAAGGGTTTCGACCCCCGCAAGCTTCTTAAGCCTGGTCGCGACAACATCGTTGCTCGCACCAAGGAGCTCATGGAGGAGTTTGGCTCCGTCAACAAGGCGTAAGTAGCGGTTTAACTTTCCCGTCGGAGGCCCCGTTCACCCTACGCTTTTCCCTTGCGCTCACCTGGCTTTGCCAGAGGTCGCGCAATGGGAAAAGCTCCGGGCGA
>OFMH01001717.1_pt1 | contig 11089 bp, 9 predicted proteins | sample 1541761 | NCBI WGS metagenome assembly OFMH01 (sample SAMN04209249, study PRJEB22552) | human gut metagenome | biome: gut; material: feces | host: Homo sapiens | place: USA: Oklahoma
TTTCTTCATTTTGCACGCTCAGCGAAAATAACAGCTTTTTACATGGCAAAATCTCCTGTTTTTGTATTTTTTTAGAAAAAAATAGCGTTTTTAATACAAACAGAACTCCCCGCGTAACTCTCCATCAACTACGCTTGGCCGCATGTTCCAGCTAGAGGAAAAATGCCACATTCAGAACAATGAACAATGCCCACTGCAGCATCCGCGGAGAAGATGCCTGCCAGCAGATCCCCCCGGAACATTTACGCATCCGATCTGGCATAGGCGTTTTTCATCTGCCCACTGAGTTCATACAGGACTTTATCCAGAGTATCGGCTGCCTCACACTGAAGCATCCCAGCAATCTTTTCGTTGGCCTCTTCCTGTATTTTTTTACGAGTTTCCTCATCGGTCTCCTGCTCCAGCAATGTATCGTAACGGTTCAGGAGCTCGTGACTTTTCGCTGCTATGCTTTCCTGATAACGTTCGATATGGAACACGGATTTGCTATAAGAAGCATCGGCCATGGCTGCGATCATACGGCTCATCCAGTAGAAGTTCTCGGTGGAGACTTTTCCGGTGGTTCCGAACAGGTAGCCGGGTGTCGTATCTATGTCAGTGTAGAACGGAGCCAGTACATTAAATGCATTGGATGCAAACGCCAGCCACTGGATCGGCTCGCCCTCCGGGCGCATCTGGATCAGAGTCATGACATCATTACGGTTGATGCCAATGGAACGGTATGCTCCGCACATAGTTTTATCCCCATACGAAGCATACGGATCATAGGGGGTTCCCTGATAATGGGAAGACAGCACGTATTTTACATCCTCCACCGTGATCTTCTTCTCAGGCACCATGCACCAGGGCAGATCATCTGAAAAAGGAGTGTAGTCCGCATCCGGACCATCCCAGACGAGTGTCCGGGGATTCAGGGTCCGCAGCATGTACCAGGCTCTTGCGGTATTGTATACATGGTCGGAATCGTCATGGCTGCCAAAGGCATCTCTGGCAGAAAAGCTGCCGTCCTGTGACAGATCCAGATGATGCTTTTCGATAAACTCTTTCAGATCCGCAGAGCACATATGATTCTCCTGTGCGTTCAGGGCATCCTCCAGATCAAAAGCATCGATTCCGAACTGATTCGGCATCACCACATATGCTTCATCCGGCACTCTGCGGGCAATCCAGTGATGACCGCCGATCGTCTCCAGCCACCAGATCTCGTTTTTATCGGAAAAAGCAATCCCGTTCATCTCGTAAGTACCGTATTTTTCCAACAAACTTCCCAATCTCGAGACACCTTCTCTGGCACTATGAATATAAGGGAGCACCACAGATACAATGTCCTCCTCACCGATACCTCCGGGAATCTCTTCTGCACCGTCCTTCGCCGGAACATATTCCACCAACGGATCTGCTCCCAGGACTCTGGCATTGGAAGTGATGGTCTCTGTGGCCGTCATGCCCACACCTGCCGCATTGATACCGTGTGCCGCCCAGATACCTTCTCCCCCCAGCGCATTGGGCACTGCGGTATAACGCAAAGCCTCCTCGGGCAGATCGATCTCCACATGAGAAAGCACAGATTTATATTTTCTCGGCTGTTCTTCCGGATGCACTACCACAAATTTCTTCGGGGTAAACTGTCCGGAGGGGGAATCATCGTTCCGGGCGATCATGGTAGATCCGTCATAAGATGCTTTTTTTCCTACTAATATGGTTGTACATGGCATAATCATTACCTCCTGCTATTATGCTACAAAAAATTTCCCGTGAGTAACAAAAATCTGTTTCCTGTCTGGAACCTTACGCCAGCTTCTGTCCATTCACCACAACATTCCGGATCGTCTCCGGTCTGCCCTGCAGGGGCTCAAGTTTCGTAAACTGTCTGCAGCCGGTGACTTCGATATTTTCCATAGACAGATCTCTGAAATACGGAATGTCCTCCTCATTTTCCATGGCAACGGTCTCATTACGGTTCAGAGAATTCAGGACATAAGACATCGTAAGGATCACTGCCTCGCCTTTGATCTCGCTCATATAGATATTGCGGAGTGTGATGTTTTCCACCACGCCGCCGCGTCCCAGCGCACTCTTCATGCGGACACCCACATCGGTTCCCACGAAAGTACAGTTCTCCACCAGAATATCTTTTACCCCACGTGACATCTCGCTGCCGATGACAAAACCGCCATGGCCTTCATTCACCAGACAATCATGAATGTAGACATTGCTGCAGGGGCCTTCGATCCTGCGGGCAATGGCATTTTTGCCGGATTTCATGCAGATGGCATCGTCACCGGTCTCGAAGGTGCTGTGATGAATGTGCACATTGGTGCAGGATTCCACATCGATGCCGTCACCATTCTGTGCAAAGTACGGATTACGGATCTTCACACCGTCCACAGTAAGGTCCTCGCAAAAATAGGGATGTATGTTCCATGCCGGAGAGTTCATAAACGTTGCGCCCTGTAACAATACCTTTTTACAATAACGCAGGCTGACCATTACCGGACGGTAAAAATCATAATAAGGTGCCGCAGCAGCCAGTGCCTCTTCGGTGGTTCCCTGGATGTTATGGCGATTGCCTTCCAGAATGGACTCAGTAGGCATCCAAATCTCCGTCTCTTTCGTCTCGATCACATAAGGACTGATCTGAAACAGCGCATCCCACTGTTTTGCCGTCATCTTGAATTTCTTGACCGGTCGCCATTTATCACCGCTTCCATCTATGATACCATCTCCGGTGATGGCGATATTTTCCGCATTTTCCGCTGTGACGGGAGACACGGTACGGATGCAGTCCTGCCCTTCATAACTGGTAATGCGCAGGGGATAATCCTCTTTTGATTTGATGAATTTTAACATAGCCTGACTGTCCAGGTGCAGATTGACACCACTTAACAGCCGGATCGGAGCCACTGCCCAGATGCCTGCGGGAACTCTTACCATACCACCGCCCTGCTCAGACACCTCGCGGATCGCGCGGTTAATGGCCTCCGCATTGTGTCTGCCGGTCTCGATCTGCAAATCGCCGCTCTTCGCGCCGTATTCTGCTATGGACACCTCCCGGTCCGGGAACTGGGGAAGTTCTACTTTATAATTCTGATTATACATGGTTATTGTTTTCTCCTTTGAATATTTTCATGGATACTTTCACATTTTCTACGTTTCTGATTCTAGCGTGTTCCGTTTCGGACTTCCACCCGATTTTTGCGTTTTTCCGAAGGGTTCTACTGCTTATTTGTGCCCTTCCGCGCAGATCCAGTCCTCGCCGTCTTTTAAGCTAATCCGTACCTCTTCAAATCCTGCATTTTCCAGCAGTTCCCGGAATTCTTCCGGTGTGGGATTAAACAGATGGAATCTTTGAATGTTTTCCCGCACCTGTTCCGGCAGATCCTCCTTCTGGTAAATGTCGGCCACCAGTAAAAAGGTTCCCTGCTCCTTCAATACCCGGTAGACTTCTTTCAGATTCTCCGCGGGATCCGGCCAGAAATAAAAGCTTTCCACCGTAATGATCTTGTCAAAAGCATTGTCCGCAAAGGGCAGTTTTTCCACTGAGGCTTCCACGAGATCCATTTTTCCCTGCTGCAGTGCTTCTGCATTGGTTTTTCCGGAAAGTTCCAGTGAAGTGGCGGAATAATCCACTCCGGTCAGATGTCCGTCACGCACCTCTTCACTCATGCGTTTCAGAGTTGCTCCTCCACCGCAGCCGATGTCCAGAATCCGGTCATTCTCCCGGATCTTCCAGTGTTCCAGCGCCCAGCCGGTCACTGCGTAGTGGCTTTCGTTCATGCGGCGCAGCATCTTCTCCCCATCCTCCCCGACCGGTTTCCCGGGGTTGCCGGAAATGGTGATCGCCTGCTGGGTGCGTTCGTTGGTGGTTAGGTTTATGGTATTATTTTCTGTTTTTTCAGTCATGATCTTTATTCCTTCTTCCAGCCGCTTTCTTTTTGGATCTTTGCGGTTTTCTTTGCAATTTTTACTATCTCTATTATAATAGTAACTGTTTATAATCATGTAAAGGGCAATCCCGTTATTGAGAATATCTCTGAATAAGGGATTTGGCAAAACACCCGATACAAAGTACAATCTGCGAAAGCATACGCCGGAAATGCAGTGGAACGCTTGCAGGTTACGGAAAGGCATACATTTTTTATGAAATATTATCTTGCCCCCATGGAGGGACTGACCACTTATAATTTTCGCACTAACTGGAACCGCTGTTACGGCGGCATGGACAAATATTTTACCCCTTTTATCTCCAATCGGCACATGAACAGCAGAGAACGCAACGATGTGCTTCCGGAACATAATGTGGGCATGTACACCGTACCGCAGATCCTGACCAATAAGGCGGAGGAATTTCTGTCGCTGGCAGAGCAGCTGGCCGGATATGGCTACCACGAGGTCAATCTGAATCTGGGCTGCCCTTCTGGAACAGTGGTAGCAAGAAACCGCGGTGCCGGATTCTTAGGTACGCCCCGGGAACTGGAGACTTTTCTGGACGAAATTTTTGAAAAATGCCCGTTGAAAATTTCCATTAAAACCCGCATCGGCATGGAATGTCCTGATGAGTGGGCTCCGTTACTGAAAATATATCAAAAATTTCCCATGAAGGAGCTGATCATTCACCCCAGACTGCAAAAGGAAGGTTACAAGGGGACACCCCATCTGGAAGCTTTCGCAGAGGCGGTGGAAGCCCTGCAATGTCCGCTGTGCTATAACGGGGATATTACCTCTCCGGAGTCGCTAACGCAGATTCTTACGAAGCTTCCCAGTATCGATACGGTCATGATCGGCCGGGGAATTTTGCAGAATCCGGGATTATTGCAGGAATTGAAGGCTGCCTCCACGGAGAGTGTTGCGCTGCCGTCTTGTGAAGAGCGTCTGGCTGTCCTGAAGGAATTCCACACTTCCCTCCTGACCGGTTATCAGGAGATCATGTCCGGCGATACCAATACGCTCTATAAGATGAAGGATCTCTGGACTTTCTTAAGCCACAGCTTCGAATCTCCGGACAAATACGTAAAAAAGATCCGCAAAGCCACAGATGCCAGCGACTATAAGCTGGCCGTCAATGCGTTATTCCGGGAGTGCGCATTGAAGTCGGAGAATTCTTGATCCTGACATCATCCCATACCTTTATTCCCCGGTGTCAAACTGTTCTCCTTCGTTGGCGTCTTCCATGACGACCTCCGGCTCCGGGATGCCTGCATTTTCCACATAGCTGAAATGAATGACCGCCTGTGGCCAGTTGAGACTGATCCGGGCGGTCTTCTGCCGCTCCTCGCCTGCCTTGCGGATCAGTTCCAACAGTTCCTGCAAGACTTCTCTGGTCAGATAGCCTCCCCGCCACTGGAACGTCATGGCCCGGCCTTTTTTCGCCATCTGCTGTGCTCTTTTATATACTTCTTCCGTTTTCGTAAAGGAAAGTTTTTTCTCCTTGTAATAAAAATGATCGTTGTCCGGACAGCCGGGTGCCGGGGCGATCAACGGTTCATGATCCCGGAACACTGCTTTATCTCCCAGATTGAAATAGTCGTAGCGGATCTCTCCGGGTGCTTCCGCATTGCCCTGATGTTTTCCCAATGTATTGTCAAATGTGGCATCCAGATGGTAATACTGCCCGCCGATCCGCACAATATTCCAGGTGTGACGGTACTTGATCCCTTTCTCCGGATTGTTGCCGCAGATAGCGATTACACACCACACACCCAACGCATCACAAAGCACCTTCACCGATTTGGCAATGCCCTCGCAGACACCCACGCCCTGTCCCAGCGGTCCGATAATCTCATGGGAATAGGGCTTTTTCAACTTATCGTAGGTGATATTTTCGCAGATAAAGTCGTGAATGTACTTCTCTTTTTCCCACTCTGTGAACTTTGCGGCAGATCTTGCCAGCTTTTCCACCCGGGACTGCATGGCTTTCTGATGTTCTCTGATCTTATTTTTCTCAAACAGATACTCCGGCACGAAGATGATGTTGGGGGAGTCCTGATAATATCTATACCGATAACTCACCACCCAGAAGATCTCCGGATGATCCAGCCGCAGTCGGAAAAATACGTCATACAATTCTTCCGCCGGGATCCGCGGCAGCTGGATCTCGTCTGCCAGCGCCAGCACTCCCTGCTGCATAGCGTGATAGGCGGCCTGCTGGGGCTTGTTCATTTTCTGATAGTAATATGGTTCCATGGTAGTTTCCTATTCTATTGTTTTCATCTGTCTTATTTTTACATTTTAACAGAAGGTTTTTCTTTTGGGTGGATGTTTTTGATATTTTTAAAAAAATTTATTTCTTATGCAACTTTTCTGAAGACTGTACAGTCTAATCATCAGAGACCTGTAAAAAATGGTTTTATTACGAAAGGAGTTTTATTATGAAAAACAAATTTATCTGTGCACTTTTAACCACTGTTATGGTATTATCTTTTGCTGCCTGCGGCAATGAGGGAAACGGAGCTGCTGCCTCTGCGGAAAGCACCGTAGCTTCCGAAAGCCAGGTTACAGAAAGCAATACAGAAGCCAATACTGAAACCGCATCCACCGAAAGCACCTCTACGGCGGAAGGAGCCTATGAAGACAACTTTGCAGTTTCCACAGAGGATGCTACTGCTTTCGCTAAAAAGATCCAGGATGCCGTAGCCGCTGAAGACCTGAATGCTCTCGCTGATCTGGTCAATTATCCGGTCTATGTTGCTCTGGGCGATGGCAGTGTGATCGAAACCAGGGAAGATCTGATTGCCTTAGGTGCAGACAAAATCTTCACCCCTGAGCTGAAAGATTCTATGGCTAATGCTGATCTGTCCGAATTAAGCCCCAGTATGGCAGGCTTCACCCTCTACAGCACCGGCGACGGTCCTAACATCACCTTCAATGTCCAGAACGGAGTACTCGGCATCAGCGGTATCAATTACTAATCATTCTCATACAAATCGGGGGAGCCTTTCATCAGGCTCCCCTTACTCGTGTCGAAACAACCGTTGTCAACGGTACCATAGTGATATCTATGTTCCCGTCTGTCTTACGCGTGATCAGCGTGGCTCCCCGCTGGATATATTGCTTCGCAATGCCGGAATATCCCAGATAATCAATAGACATTCCGTAGGTCATGCGGATGCCCTGATATATCAGGGATAATGTATTCAGGTGATCGTGTCCACAGAAGATCCATTTCAGCCAGCCGTTATCCACCGCTTTTTCGAAAAAATGTGGCGGTTGATTCGATATTCCGAAGTACTCGTCCTTTTCTCCGATACTGCCGTGTTCATAAATCACGCTGTGATCGCCCAATTTCATTTTCTCATAAGCTTCCTTAAATTCTGCGGGCGGCATGTGGAAAAATGCCATGGCAGGCACTTTTCTCTCGCTCAGTTTTTCCATGCACCAGTCCGTCTGATCCTCATGGATCCGGTCGAAACCGCTGAAAAACCAGCCGTCGCCGTACATGTTGGAATCCAGCAGAATCAGCGGAAGTAACAGTTTTCCCTGATCATCTGTGAGGTCTACTACAAAATTCCCGACGCCGGTAATGGGATTCTGAGGACTGTGCTCATATCTTCCTTTGGTAAAAACGGCATATTTTCCCGTAGTGAAAATCTCCGCCAGCTGTTCCTTATTGCAGGTGGAGCCCATTTCACAGTCATGGTTACCAAAGACCAGAGTATAGGGAATCTGAAAACCATCCAGAAATGCCAGCAGTTTTTCTGCCTGCTTTCGGTTGTTCATGGTACCGCTTTTCGGGAAAAACGGGAAAACAGAATCTCCGGTCAGGACGATCAGATCCGGTCCCGTCCGGCGGATCAGCTCCGTCACCGCTGCCAGCGCCAGTCTGTCCTTTTTCCCGGAAAACATGCCGAAACCAAGGTGCAGGTCTGTCAGTTGTAATATTTTATAATCTCTGTCTGTCGGGATGCAAAGGGAAAAAGTCTCTTCGTCCCGAATTTGAAATTTTTGAGAAGTATACATAGGAATCTCTTTTCTGTCACTTAATCTGTTTCACTATTGTATTTGAGTTTTTTTGAAATCAGCTCAACGGAATCAATGCACCGATTGCAGACAGCAACGTAGACAGCACCATCAGCACCTGAAACGGTACCGTGCCGATCACACCGCAGATAGGACTGCTGCCGGCTTTTTTCCTGGACTTTCCATAGGTCAGCACCAGCATGATGCTCACCAGTACCACAACGCCACTCATGATCCGGGTCAGAACGATAAAGCTGTTCACTCCAAACACGGCAAACAGAATGCAGGGAACCGTAGCGATCAGCCAGCTGATGCGGTTGCCGCTGCCGATCTGTTCATGAACCACATCGCGGAGGGCGAGCGTATTGCTCCAGAACGTGGTAAGTAAAGCAAACAGGGAAAATACGCCTGCCAGGATCATTGCCCAGGTACCGATGCTCTCTCCCAACTGCATGTATGCCAGTTCTTTTTCCAACGCTCCCTTGGTTCCCAGGAGAACCGTACCCGTCACGATCAGGACAAACACTGAGGAAAGCCCAAAACCAATGAAGATGGAGCGGCGGATCTGTTTCGCATTGCCATCCAGACCTTTCACCACCTGGATCACTGCCTGATTGGCGGAAGTGGCAAATACCACCATGCTGTACAGCGCCAGCAGATTATTCCAGTGGAACTGTGCCCGTTGCAAAGAATTCAGCGGATGCAGAAATGTGCCTACCGTCATCACTGCCACAATGCCCATGAGGACAATGACTGCGTATTTCTGCGCGATGCCCACGGCTTTCATGCCGATAAACACCACAACTCCGGCGAGCACATAGTACAAAACCTGCGCCGCCACGAAAGGCATTCCGAACCAGTTCACAAAAATCTGTGCTCCGCCATTGATGTTACCGCTGACACCGATCATAATTGCCAGTCCATAGACAATAAATACACTCCAGCTGAAGATCTGCTTCATTTTCCCATGAAACAGCTCTCCTTCAAAGCTTTTCACCAGCTGGACACCACCGTTATTGTAAGACAGCTCGGCAATGATCAGATGCAGGATCACGTTCACGCAATAGGCGATCAATACCATCCACACGACATCCAGCATGCTGTTCTTCGTGGCAAGATACGGAACGGCGATGATGCCGGTACCGATGCTGTTGCCGACGATCATGCTGATGGCTTCGAAGGTCGTGAGATGGGCTTCGGATTGGATGGGGTGGGACATGGGGAGGACCTCCTTTGTAAAAATACTGATTTTATAAAAGTTTTGTGGTAAGTGCTTCCTGCAATACTTTTGAACAGTTGATTCCACGTTTATCGGCAAGTTTGGACATCCATGCCGGAAGCGAAACATTTTTTCGAACCGCCTTGGTGTCAGTCATGCTGCGATATTTAATCGTATCTGCCTGGATGATCGTAAGGATATCTGTCGGTAAATGAGAAATCTCTGCCTGGGGTGTAGGCGCATTCGGAGTAATTTCTTCATCCTCCAGACCAACAAGACAAAGATTCAATGCATCTGTAATAAGTGCAATCGCTTCTGTCAAAGTCGGTGCTGTTGTAATACACCCGTCCACATCCGGAACCTTCGCATAGAAAGTGCCGTCTTTTTCGGTAATAACAGCAGTATATGTGTATTGCATATCATTTACCTCCTTCTATATTTGCTTCTTTCAAAATATATCGCATATCATTTTCATTAAAATCATGACGTTTTACAGGAATGGTCTGCTTGGTATTCGGTTTGAAATACAGGTCATGACTTGCTCCATGTCTTTTAAAAATAAAACCGTTCTTTTCCAATTCTTTAATTGTTTTCTTTCGTGGATGCATTCTTCTCTCCTTTTATATTATATACAATCTTACACAAAATCAATAGAGAAATACACAAATTTACACAAAACCATGCGACATAACATTAAAAATTCAAATTGTTACGTAGGAAATATAAATAGATTCTGTTAAAACTGACTTTAAAAGATATTGTAATTATCAACATGTTGTACAATATCAGACATAAAATAGAATAGTATAAGAAATTATTACAATCTGTTTTGATTTCAATATAAAGTATTTCTTGTCTGTAAATAAAAAAATCCAAAGAACTAATTATTCTTTCATGTTCTCTTCTTGCATCCAAAGAGGCATATAGTTTCCATCTTTTTGCTTATAGAAATTTTTACTCAAATATCTGTTTTCCGTCTCATATTCTTCCGGTGTCATTCCCCCTACTTTACATCTGACATTGCCTATAAATGGTACACTCGGTATTCTGTCATAGGATAATCCATGCTCGTATGCATAGATACGTTCCAATGGAGTCATTTCATCCGCATTATGTTTTTCCAATCTCATAATTACCCCCTGCCTTTCTCTTAAAGATTATCATGATTTTCAAACAGTATCAATCGTTTCCTATTTTCATTTATAGATTTTTTCTATATGTAGTAACTTCTTATTGCTTTTATCAATTTTACTTTGTCTAAAAATACTTCTACAATAGAAAGTGTGAAACTTATTTCTATAGGAGGAAAAACTAATGAAAAAGAAACTTTTAAGCTTGTTGCTTTGTACTTCCATGCTTGCAACACTTGCAGCTGGCTGTGGAAGCAAAGCCAAGGAAGCAGACAAACCAAAAGAAGGAGAGCCTACTACACTTACTATGTGGCTGCCTCCTCTCGATGAAGACACAGAAGGAAACTTTAAGAAGCTTCTTGCCGGATGGGAGAAAGAAAATAATTGTACTGTAGAAATGGAAATCATTCCATGGGGTTCTTATGAAGAAAGATGGTCTACAGGAGTTGCAGGTGGAGAAACACCTGATATCGGTTATATGTATGTGGAAATGTATCCTACTTATATCTCTTCCGGACTTGTAACAGACTTATCCGACATGGTTGAAGAAGAAGATTACAAAGAATATCTCTTCCTGGATCGTGGTGAAATGATGGGTGGATTATACGGTGTTCCTATCGTAACCGGTGTACCATTCGTCCTTTATTATAATCAGGATATTTTAGATTCTATCGGGGAAAAAGCTCCTGAGACATGGGAAGACTTTGCTCGTATCTGTGAAAAAGCTACAAAAGACACAGATGGCGATGGTAAGATTGATCAGTACGGATATGCTGTAGGTCTT
>OFMH01001718.1_pt1 | contig 11088 bp, 17 predicted proteins | sample 1541761 | NCBI WGS metagenome assembly OFMH01 (sample SAMN04209249, study PRJEB22552) | human gut metagenome | biome: gut; material: feces | host: Homo sapiens | place: USA: Oklahoma
TACAGGCACCGCCTAAAACAGCAGACCCTCCGGTCAGTAACAAGAGCCATGAGGAGCCTGAAAAGGAAGAGAAAGCAGCGCCACCAGTTAGGAATGAGGGCGTGAATCTGGACCCGAGGATACCCAAGAAGCTGAGGGATCTGATGGCAGCAAATGACGTGTGTGAGTGGGATATGGAAAACGTAGTATTTGCAAAGGGTTATGTCACCGAAGGGACGCCCATCTGGGAATTTGAAACCCAGAACCCGGGAATCATTGATGGGCTTCTGGTTGCATCCTGGGATCAGGTATATGCAGCGATTAAGGAAATGAAGGAAAAAGACGCATTGGTATTTAATTAAACAGGAGGATCAAGATGATGGCAGATTTAGGACAGGAAATTGGATGGGATGACGAGATTGAAAACGAGGGTGCCGATTTTGAGCCGTTACCGGAAGGCACCTATGAATTTGAGGTACGCACGATGCAGAGAGGGAGATTCCCTGGAAGCGACAAGATGTGCGCCTGCCCCATCGCCAAGGTGAACGTCCGCCTGGACAACGGTCGCGTGATCTCCGACCGCCTGTTCCTGAACTCCAAGAGCGCTTGGAAGATCACCCAGTTCTTCGTCTCGATCGGCATGAGGGCGGTCGATGCCCCCAAGGAGCAGAAGCTGAAGATGGATTGGGTGGGAGCTGTCGGTCGCCGCTGCAAGATCAAGGTCGGCACCCACGAGTACAAGGACAAGACCTATAACGATATTTCCGAGTGGATGAAGCCCGAGGCTCAGGCCGCAGCACCCCAGCAGCACGTCTACGGAAACGCCAACCCCGAGCCTGTCTCGCCTGCGCTGCAGGGCATGATCAACCAGACCTTCCAGCAGGCTCAGGCCGCGCAGAACGGGGGCTTCTAAGGCATGAGATTCAACCTGCGTCCCTATCAGGAGCAGGCCATAGCCGCAATCGAGGAGCGCTGGGAAGCGGGAGACCGCGCAACGCTACTCGTTCAGGCAACGGGCACCGGCAAGACAATCGTCATGGCAGGTGTCACAGAGGACGCGGTCCGCGATGGCGGTCGCGTCCTCATTCTTGCCCACCGCGGCGAGCTGCTCCAGCAGGCAGCCGACAAGCTGCAATCATCCACGGGGCTGCGCTGCTCAGTCGAGAAGGCCGAGGACACGAGCGTGGGGACATTCGAGCGCGTGACGGTCGGCTCCGTCCAGACCCTGTGTCGCGAGAAGCGCCTTCGGGCGCTCGGCAGGGACAGGTTCACGCACATCCTCATCGACGAGTGCCATCATGCCGTCTCATCGAGCTATCAGGCGGTGCTCGACTACTTTGCCGGTGCAAAAGTACTGGGCGTTACCGCCACGGCAGATCGCGGCGACCGCCAGAACCTCGGCAAGGTGTTCGACTCACTGGCATTCGAGTACAACATGCCCGAGGCCATCAAGGACGGCTATCTGTGCCCTATCAAGGCGCAGACCGTGCCGCTACAGCTCGACATCTCCAATGTTTCAGTTCGCTCCGGCGACTGGGCGGCAGACGAGCTGGGTACAGCGCTCGACCCGTACCTTCCGCAAATCGCCCAGGAGATGAAGAATGCCGGGCTTGAGGAGCGCAAGACGGTCGTGTTCCTGCCGCTCATCAAGACAAGCCAGAAGTTCTGCCGCCTGCTCAACGAGTGCGGGTTCCGTGCCGTGGAGGTCAACGGGCAGAGCGAGGACCGCGCGCAAATCCTGAAAGACTTCGATGGCGGTAAGTATGACGTGCTGTGCAACTCACTCCTTCTGACGGAAGGGTGGGACTGCCCGAGCGTCGACTGCATCGTCAACCTCCGACCGACCAAGAGCCGTGCTCTCTATTGCCTCGATGAGAGCACTGAGGTGCTTACGCGCGACGGATGGAGAAACGACGTGGAAATCGGAGATGAAATCCTCGCGTTCGACCATGAAACGGGAGAAACGAGGTTCGTTCCCGCTCTGGCGAAGGTTCGAAGAAATCTCGACTCAGACGAACGGTTCTACCATCTGAAAGGGCAATCGTCTGATATTCGGGTCACAAACAAGCACAGAATGCTCTACGACAACAAGAGGCGCTTAGGCTGGAAATTCAAGGAGGCACAAGACCTGGCGAATCTGAAAGACGGCGCATACATACCGGTCTGCGGCCACGGAAAATTCCCTGGCGTACCGCTAACCGACGCAGAGCTCACCTTCATCGGCTGGGTCATGACCGATGGGTCTATCAATAAGTGCAACAACGCAATCACGATCACCCAAGGTACTCAGCACCCGGAATATTGCGAGGAGATAACTCGCTGCATCGAGGGCTGCGGCTTCAAGTACACTCGGGCCGTTCGCAAGCGAGTCGGAGTCGAATGGAACCAATCTGGCGACTGCATGACGTGGACCATCTCGAAAGGCATGCCACGGGGGAGGGACAAGCATCTCAGCGGATGGGGAAGGCTCGAGCCATGGATTTCCAAGGACCTCAGCCCGTCTCTGTTCGACATGACGGAAGACCAGTTCGAAGTAATGCTGGAGGCGATATACCACGGAGACGGGAACAAGGCCATCAAGACCTCCTACCACATCGGCAAAAGCAACAAGAGCTTCATCGAACGACTGCAATCGATGGCCATCCAGCGTGGGTACCGCGCAAGCGTTTCCGTCGAAAAAGCCAACGAGGTCAGGAAGTGCGACCTGTGGGTGCTTCATGCGAAAAAGCAGGAGTTCGTCAAAGTCGGCTCTCGCCACGGAAAGCACGCCGTATGGGAGGCCGAGACTCACGCGAGCGAATCATGCTGGTGCGTCCAAAACGAGCTCGGAACGCTCGTCACCAGAAGGAACGGAAAAGTCGCCATTGTCGGCAATTGTCAGATCGTTGGACGCGGCACTCGCCTGTCGCCGGAGACTGGCAAGACCGACCTGCTGTTGCTCGACTTCCTGTGGATGACCGAACGACTGGAGTTGGTTCGCCCTGCAGCGCTCGTTACGAGCTCTCGCGAGGTTGCGCAGAAGATGACCGCTATGGTCGAGCAGGCCGGATGCCCAGTCGACCTGCAGAAGGTCGAGAGCAAGGCATCTGACGAGGTGGTCGCTGAGCGCGAGGAGGCACTCGCCAAACAGCTCGCCGAGCAACGCAAGAAGAAGGCCAAGCTGGTCAACCCGCTGCAGTACGAGATGTCCATCGCCGCCGAGGACTTAAGCGGATACATCCCCGAGTTCGCCTGGGAGATGGCGCCAGCCACAGACAAGCAGAAGGCGGCGCTCGAGAAGTACGGCATCGACGCTTCCGAGATCTCCAACGCCGGCAAGGCGTCGAAGCTACTCGACCGGGTGAAGAAGCGCCGCGACAGCGGGCTCAGCTCTCCCAAGCAGATCCGCCTGCTAGAGCGCCGCGGTTTCCAGCATGTCGGTACATGGACGATGGAAGCGGCGAGCTCGATGATCTCGCGAATCAGCGCGAGTGGATGGCGAATTCCTAACGGTGTGAACCCTGCGACGTATGTACCAAGCGAAAGGAGTGAATAGCATGTCAATTGAGCTGCCCGTTGATGCGAACGGCATGACCGTCCCGCTCGACACGTCCGTGATGTACCGCGATGACAATAGTCGGTTCCCTGTGACCGATTTTTTCTACGAGGCAAAACCCAACAGGTGGTTCGCACGCAATGGAAACATATGCATCGAAACCAGCAGACTGCATCTCCAAACAAGGAAGAAGAATTGTTATGAGCAGCTAATTGCTGATGACAGCTGGGATAAGCTCATTGACGATTTAGACCGTGCTTACCATGAACCAAAAGCAGACGACACATTATGTGCGTACACAGGTCGATCTAGAAAACAAAATAAATGTAGGCACTGTCGATTTAACTGGACTGACAAGATTTGCGAGAAAAGCACCATGCTGGACATCGAATTTCGTATTCGCAAACTTCTAGGGGAAAACCTCGATGAGTGGCCTGAAGGAAAAGGACTTCGGACTTTATACGAATATGTTGAGTGCGAGAGTGATGCCAAATGAGTATCGAGCTACCCAAAGATGCGGAAGGCCGCGAGATCCCGCTTGATACCAAAGTGCTGTACGACAGTGATGGAATCGAGTTTTTCACTGACAAATCCATGTATATGCGCATAACCGATGAATGGTGGTTCTTTGGGCATCTTGGTTCATTGACCTCTACGCATCGGATTGCAGCGACGAGGCTGCACCTCACATCGCCCGACAGCTGGGAGAAGCTGGAGGATGACTTGAACAGAGTTGTCGAAAACAATGATGCGTTTTACGAGGCGCCGTGCGCATATATGAATCAAAGCGGAGCTGTGTGCAACGGCTGCAGGCTTCATGGTCGCCACACCAGGAATTGCACGGAAGAAATGTTCAAAGATGTCGTATCCCGCATCCGCAAACTTAAGGGTGAGGATTAATGCCGACTAACGACGAGCGCCGCGAGATCGCGGCAAGGCTGAGAGGGCTTGATGCCAAGATAACCAACCGTAACACGCTCGAACAAGCCGTGGACAAGTTCATGAAAGCTGCGTGCGGAAACATTCCGTTCTCGCCGATTCGCCGCTCGGTGCGCAACCTATGCGGCCTTGCCAACATGCTCGCCGACCTAATAGAGCCTGCGCCCGAGCGCACGTGCCACGCTATATACGATGGCGATGATTCAGGTCACGAGTTCGCTGGAAAGTCTTGGCACTGCTCGGTTTGCGGCCACGAGATGGATGAGTACGAAGCAAAGTGCGGAGTATATTGCATTAAGTGCGGCGCGAAGGTGGTGGACGAATGAGCGAGAAGAAGTACCTGCTTTCAGAGCAGGATTTGAAGTGTCTATTCTATTCCGCGTGGGATTGCATGATTTCGGAAAGCAACGTTGTCGAGTTCATCAAAGCCCACGAGTACCACGAACGCACGTGTCAAATGATTGACAACGGAACAGAGCTTTGCTGCTCGGAGTGCGATTACAGGCATTCCTACGATGACGAGCCGCGATTCTGCATGGGCTGCGGCGCGAAGGTGGTGGGATGAGGTACGTTTCGCTTTTCAGCGGCATAGAGGCCGCTACCGTGGCATGGGAGCCGCTTGGTTGGAAGCCTGTATGTTTCGCCGAGCTTGACGAGTTTCCCAGCGCCGTGCTTGCCGAGCGGTATCCAGAAGTTCCGAACGTCGGCGATGTTACAAAGATGAACTGGAAGAAGTACCGCAACAAGGTGGATCTGGTGGTCGGCGGTAGTCCGTGCCAGTCCTTCTCGATCGCGGGCAAACGGGAAGGGTTGCAAGGTGAATCTGGACTCATGTTCGAGTACATTTGAGCGGTACGTGAGATTCGTCCTCGATGGTTTCTTTGGGAGAACGTCCCGGGAGCGCTCTCAAGCGAGAATGGGGAGGCTTTCCGACAGCTTCTGTCCGAAATGGACAAGCTCGGGTACGGTCTGGCGTGGCGCATACTCGATGCGCAGTTCTTCGGAGTGGCCCAAAGACGCCGCCGTTTGTTTCTTGTCGGACATCTTAGAGCCTGCCCCCCCTCTGCGTACTCCTTGAGCCCGAGAGCATGCGAGGGAATCTTGAATCGAGCGCGGAAAAGAGGGCGAGCCTTGCCGCAGAAGCTGGAAGAAGCCCTCGTAGCGCAGGCTTCAAGTGGCACCAGGGAACAGGAGCCGGAGGAATAGGCGCGGAGCCTGAGCAGTCTCCAACACTCACCGCCGACTGGCACAACCCCGCAGTATTAACGATGGCAGACCTCAACGCTAACACAGCGATCGGATATGAAAAGATTGGCCCGCTCAAGGTGGGCGGCGATGCGCCGTCGGTGTGCCTGTGAGCGCCTGCACGTTGCTCGTCCGCTGCGGATGCGCAGGGGGGGCAAGGGAGCACTGGTGAGCGATGAAGTGTCGCTTACCCTCTCCACAAGCAACGCTCAGACGCTTTTCAACGAGGAAGGAGACAACATGATTGTGCGAAGGCTCACGCCGCGCGAATGCGAGCGGCTACAGGGCTTTCCAGACGATTGGACCAAGATTCCCTATCGCGGCAAGACCGCCGACGAGTGCCCGGATAGCCCGCGATACAAGGCTATCGGCAACTCCATGGCCGTGCCCGTGATGCGTTGGATTGGCGAGCGAATCGCCATGGCCGAGGCGGGTGAGATCTCATGAGAGAGAGGCAACGTTTCCGAAGCGGCCCGACAGGCCAAAGATAAAGGTGAGATACCTCTAGCTGGAAAGACCGGAACAATTATTTCCCTCAATAGAAAGGAACCCAACAAATGAATATCACCAAGCGTAGGGTCGCGTTCGTCGCGGCCCTTGTCGTATCCATCCTGGCTATCGTGATTGTCTGCGGTCTGGCTGGATGTTCATCGTGCAGCCGTTCGGTCAAGAGCATGAGCAGCGATTTCAGCGGTGGAATCAACCGCACCGTCACGCTCTACGACAACACGGGCAAGGAGATCAAAAACTGGCACGGCAAGATTGACCTTGAATCGAACGACCAAGAGGTTTTCTTTGACGATGCCCAAGGCAAGCGCGTGATTATCCAAGGCGGCATCGTCGTAAGTGAGGAAGACTAAATGAAGATCTCATCCAACATTCAAGTAATCCAAGCCCAGTTTGACGGCCCCAAGCTGAAACCAATCTACGCCCATGGCGTAGAGGATGCCGGTTGCGACCTCAAGGCGAATATTCCCAACCCAATCACAATTGCACCTTGGAAATCGGTGTGGGTCGGAACCGGAGTTCACTTGGCGATGCCGGAGGGCATGTTCGCGCTCCAGGCACCGCGCTCGGGGCTGAGCTGCAACCACGGCATCACGCTCGCCAACGCTCCTGGGATTATCGACCCCGGCTATCGCGGTGAAATCCGATGCAAGCTGGTCAACCTTAGCGATGAGGCTTACACGGTCTACCCGCTTGAGCGAATCGCCCAGCTGGTGTTCCTGCCGTTCGTCAACGCCGTTTTCGCTGAGGTAGACAGCCTGCCGGAAAGCTCGCGCGGCGAGGACGGCTACGGCAGCACGGGGGCGATGTGATGGCAGATCAGGTTGGAAAGCGCTGCGCCACGTGCAAGTTCGCCAAGAACCCGCATACGACCAAGAGCACCGTTGTCGAGGTCAAGTACCTGACGTGCTGGCATAACCTGCCGCATGAGTGCCAGCCGTGGAACAGGTGCGATTTCTGGGAGCCAAAGGAGGTCAAGCAATGATCGACCAACCTTTGTGGAGTACAGATAAAAGAATGAATCGGTTTCTATTCCCGGAACCACACGTCACGCTCCCGGCACCACCTGTTGAAGACAATTCTAAAGAACGCCGCAACGCCATTCGCGCCGTCGGTTTCCTCGAAGGTTTCGGCGCGTTGCTGTGGACGCAAGTAGGCCCCAACCTAGCTGACGAAGAAGTGACGGAATTTGAGAAGCGCGTTGCTGACATTGCCGCATATATCGGACTGCCGCCGCGCGAGGGGAGCGCCGAATGAGTGGAACGATAAGCCCCAAGACACTAAAGGCAATGGAGTTGCTGAAAGACAAGCGCCTGACCACTAAGCAGATAGCCATGAGGTCTGGCATGAGTGAGCGCCACGTTCGCAGATTGCGCAATCAGATTGAGGTGGAGAAGTGAAGTTTAGCGCCTATTGCAAGGGTACTGAAATCTCATGTATGAAAAGCGGGTATGACCTTGCCCCAGATGGAATCGTAGCCACATTTATCGTCTTTAGTGACCTTGGCAGTGAAGATATCCGATTGCCATTTAAAGCAAAGGACGCCCCGACTATTGGCGAGATGTACACCATCGAGGTGACGCCATGCAAGTAATGGGAGTGGAGCTGGAGGACGATCGCAAGGTTTTGACCTACGACGCGAACTGCCCTCGCCATTATCTCGGTGACGGCTATATCACCGCGACCCGCGCTATGCGCTCAGCCATCGTGCAGTGGAGGGAAGAGTTCACCCACTCGGCAATAATCGTCTGGTGGTGGTGCTGTGCCTTCAAATACGTCTGGCGCTGCTTGTCAAAAGGTCAGGCGCTTTCCGACATTGACAAGGCTATCGACTGCCTGTACAAGCTGCGCAAGGAGATCAAGCCGTACCTGAAGTCGCAGATGAAGGCCGACCACATTGACGCCGGCAAGGACAAATCAGACCAAGAGCAGACCACGCTGAAAGAACTGATAGAGCAGATTCAGAACGGTCAAGCGTGATAGCGCGAAATAAAAACCGCGCGACCACTTGCAAGAGAGGGAAAGGACAAGACAAATGGCAGGACATGAGACTGTGCGCTCGACCGACTTGAGCGCACTCCAGGGCATCTTCTTCGAGGAGCTGGACAACCTGATGGCGCTCGACATCAACGGGGATGACGAGGCAATCGAGCGCGAGATCAACCGCGCGAAGGCGGTGTCCGATGTGGGCGCACGCGCCATCGAGAATGCGAACACAACCGTGGGCATCATCCGCGCACGCTCCGAGATGGCCGGCGCGAAGCTCGCGAGCGTCCCCGCGATGCTGAAGTCGTAAGAGCGATGAGCAGGGTCATGACGAAAGCGGAACATGCGTGGCTTCTCGACATGGCCCCGCGATTCCGCTCATGGGACGATCTCCTCGCATCGTTTGAGTGCGCATTCGGCTATCAGCCGAAGCGCCAGACCGCGCAGTGCTACATCTCGAAACACGGCGTGAAGCTTATGAGCACCACCGTCCGCTGGCTTGAGCACCCGGAGTATGACGAGTTCCTGCGTGAATTCGTCCCCGGCCACTCCCAGAACGAGATCATCGACGAGTTCGAGAAAAGGTTCAACATAAGGTTGAGGGTTGCGCAACTCAAAGACCGCGAGACAACGCTGGGCCTGAAGCAGGGCACGTTCGGCGGCAGGTTCGCCCCGGGCACCGTTCCGCCCAACAAGGGCAAGAAGCTGACCGACTATGTCAAGGACGAGGCGAAGCTGGCGAACATCAGGCGCTGCCAGTTCAAGAAGGGCGATGAAGTCCACAACGAGTGCCCCGTCGGCACGGAGCGCGTGAGCAGGGACGGATATATCGAGGTCAAGGTGCCCAAGGAGGATGCCGACGACCGCGCCCACGGGTGGTGGAAGCCGAAGCACCGGCTCATCTGGGAGCAGGTCAACGGTCGAAAGCTCCAGAAGGGCGAGAGCGTGATGTTCGCCGACCGCGACATGACCAACTTCGACCCCGAGAACCTCGTGATGGTCACGCAGGCGCAGCGTCTCTACATCAACAGGCACAACATTCCCTACCACGATGCCGAGTCGCTGCGCACCGCCGTGGCCATGGCGAAGCTGAACGAGGCGATCGTGACGACCGAGCTGAGGCCGCGCAAGTGCCCGTGCTGCGGCAAGACCTATAGGCCGCAGTACAAGGCGCAGCGCACCTGCCGCGAGTGCCTGGACTCGGGGCGCAAGGCTAAACGCAGTTACGGATTTGTCACGTGTGCCAAATGCGGAGCCACGTTCGAGAAGCTGAGCGTGCGGGGGAAGTATTGCCCAAAGTGTCGCAAGAAGAAATACAGAAAGGAGAGGGACTGATGGAAGACCACAGCGACCTTCTGGACGCGCTCTCGGCAATCGACCCGTCCACGCTCAACTACCAGGAATGGCTTGACGTCGGCATGGCGCTCCATGAGAGCGGGCTTCCGCTCGATGCGTGGGACGAATGGAGCCGCAGGGACGCGGGAAGGTACCACGAGGGCGAGTGCGAGCGCAAATGGCGCGGATTCGGCTCGGGGCAGACCAGGGTGAAGTCGGGCACGCTCGCAAAGATGGCGACCGAGCGCGGATGGGTCCCGCCGCGTGCGTCCCAGGGAATGGGTGAGGCGCTGTCATGGGACGGCGAGATCTCGACCGCGCTCATCGACCCGTCATGGGTCGAGCCGGTGGAGCTGCCCGAGACCGACAAGACAGGTCCCGAGGAGCTCGTCGAGTACCTCGGCCACCTGTTCGACGAGGATGACGTGGTCGGCTACGTGTGCGAGAGCTGGGACCGCGAGGGCAAATGGCTTCCCAAGTCGAAGGGATGCTACTCGCGCACCGCCGGCGAGCTGATGCGCGAGCTGAAGAAGTACGGCTCAATCGAGCAGGCCCTGGGCTCATACGACGACCGCGCCGGCGCATGGATCCGAATCAACCCGCTCGACGGCAAGGGCGTGGGAAACGCGAACGTCTCCGAGTTCAAGTACGCGCTGGTCGAATCCGACACGCTGCCCAAGGAGAAGCAGCTGGCGCTCGTTCAGGAGCTTCAGCTGCCGTGCGCCGCAATCGTCGATTCCGGCAAGAAGAGCCTGCACGCCGTGGTGAAGGTCGACGCCCGCGATTACAACGAGTACCGCGACCGCGTCATGCGCCTGTACGACGTGTGCCGCAAGAACGGTCTCGACCCCGACACCCAGAACAAGAACCCGAGCCGCCTGTCGAGGATGCCCGGCGCCATGCGCTCGGGCGAGCGGCAGCGCCTCGTGAGCGGACCGTGCGGCAAGGCATCGTGGTCCGAATGGTGGGACTGGATGCAGGAGACCACCGACGACCTGCCCGACCCGGAGAACCTGGCATCCGAGTGGGAGAATATGCCCGAGCTCGCGCCGCCACTCATCGACGGAGTGCTGCGCCAAGGACACAAGATGCTTTTGGCAGGCCCCTCCAAGGCGGGTAAGTCGTTCGCGCTCATCGAACTGTGCGTGTCGCTCGCCGAGGGCAAGCCGTGGTTCGGCTGGGAATGCGCGCAGGGCAGGGTGCTCTACGTCAACCTCGAGCTGGATTCCGCGAGCTGCCTGCACCGATTCAAGGACGTGTACAAGGCACTCGGCTACGCACCCGAGAACGTGAAGAACATCGATATCTGGAACCTGCGAGGGCGCTCCGTCCCCATGGACAGGCTGGCACCCTCACTCATCCGCCGTGCGCTCAAGACGCGCCCCATCGCCGTGGTGATCGACCCCATCTACAAGGTCATCACGGGAGACGAGAACAGCGCCGACCAGATGGCCGCGTTCTGCAACCAGTTCGACAAGGTCGCCCAGCAGGTCGGATGCGCCGTCATCTACTGCCACCACCATTCTAAGGGCCTGCAGGGACAGAAACGCTCCATGGACCGC
>OFMH01001724.1_pt1 | contig 11052 bp, 13 predicted proteins | sample 1541761 | NCBI WGS metagenome assembly OFMH01 (sample SAMN04209249, study PRJEB22552) | human gut metagenome | biome: gut; material: feces | host: Homo sapiens | place: USA: Oklahoma
AACCGTTGCTAAATCATTACCTCCATTGAGGTGAAACACTCATAAATCGCTCATTTTAAGCTATTCTGCAGATTTTAGCGTAATTTTTGAATAAAAAGTCATCTCTCTGCTTTAAGAGTGAAGTAGGATAGGTGGGGGTGTACCTTGCTCAAAAGAAGAGAACAGATACAGGCTTCAGAAGAGAAGAGAGCTATCAGAGCTCTTTCCTCATTCGATTACCTCATGGGTATTGATGACTTCTCCAGAATGGGTGGATTTAGGTTTAAGAGGGAAATGGAAGGCGATTATATCAATGTGTCACCTTCTCTCAAGATACCTCCACTAACAGAAATCAGAGAACTGATTCATGCCAGTCAGGAAGTGGAAAAATCTTCAGGAACTCTTCCGAAGGGTAGCATTCAACATCTGCATTGGTAATTCTGATGACCACTTCAGAAAACAAGTTTTCTGCTCACACCAAAAGGATGCTGCCTTTTTGCGCAGCCAAAATACAAATCATTTTTCCATCGGAAAATACTCCAATGCAAGTTGGGGCTTGAATTGGTAAGAAAGGAGATTATTTATGTCAAAAAAGAAGATATTCAGATGCCAGGAATGTGGGTACGAGACCGAAATATATGAGGGACGTGGTTTCATGGGGCAGCACATTGAAGCCATGTCTTGTCCAGACTGCAGGAACATAGTACCTCTAGTGGTGGGTGGAGTGATAGGTGATGCTGCACCTAGCTTCAACTCCCTTGTGGGAAGACTCTGCCTGAGATGCGGATCGGACAGAATTCACAGGTGGGATATGCACACCTGTCCCAAATGCGGGGGCAGGATGCAGCCCACTGGCGAAGAAGAGTTCTGGACATAAAGTCATTGTTTTAGGATAGAAAGACGAAGAAAGCAAAAAAGGGCTAGCCCCATTATCAGGACTAGCCTTCCGTTTTAATTATTTTCTCGATGCAATGAATGTCATCTTGAAAGCTGCATAGCACTTTAAGAAAGATTACTTAACCTCAATGTGCTTAACATCGTCTTTCTTCTCCTCCTTGGCTGTCTTAGGAATCTCAATCTTCAAGACACCGTCACTGACCTCAGCGGAAATCTTCTCCTGATCAGCATCCTCTGGCAAAGCGTAACTCTGAGAGTAGCTACTGTAAGAGAACTCACGACGCAAGTAATGCTCTTCCTTCTTCTCCTCCTTCTTCTCCTCCTTGTTCTCGATGGATATATTCAGATAGCCATCCTTGTCGATGTTCATCTTGACCATATCCTTCTTCAAACCAGGAGCTGCAACTTCCATCGTGTAAGCTGTAGCACTTTCCTTGACGTTGACTGCAGGAGCTGTTGCGTTCATATGTGGCATCAAGCTTGTATCAAAGAAGTTGTCATTAAACCAACTGTTCAACCAATTTGAAACACTGTTATTTCTACGAGCTAACAACATAATGTAAAACCTCCAAATTCTATTTTTCTCATCCTCTCTTCGCCTTCCGGCTCTGTCGGGATTTCTCATTGTTTTTAATTTATCCTTTTTAATAATGATCGCTTCGGCTTTCGAGGCTCAAGGATTTCAAGAAACCCTCAAATGTCATTGCTTAGGGTTCTTATCGTTCCCCTTGCCCTTTCGGCTTCGGCTTTCACTCTATGTAGAAGCAAGTTGCGTGCCAACCCGTTTTGTATATTTGGAGTGAACAGTTTTTGCCAATCTTGGCAAAAAACTCTGTAAGATTGGCATTAAAGGATAATTAATTTAAACTTTGCTGTCAAAACTTCATGCTTTTTTAAATCTGTTTTTCAATCCATGCCATCAATACCGCTACTGCATATTGCTGTTCTTCTCTTGTCAGCTGTCTTCCGGCAGGTATATGATGCCATTTGAAGAAACATCCACGGCAGCAGCAGCCTGTAGCATGCTGGGCTATAAATACAGGATGCCCTCTCATCGGCGTCTGCTTGCCGTCATTGGGAATCACGGCAGGAGCAAGGCGTTTGGCAACGAAATCCTCTGCATGCTTACGGATGGTTTCCAGGCCCTTTTCTGCAATATATTCCTTATCCCTCTTCGAAAGGTGAAAACGGCTGCGGAATGCTGATTTGGAAAGTCTTTCAAACAGACCTGTCAAGTCATACTCTTTGTCTGGAGAGGTATGGTTTTCCTCGTTTTCTGAAGAGACAGTATCTTTCTGATAATCCTCTTTCTCCTCTGGAAACAAATTGAGTTCTACATATCTGGCATGGTTTGCCCTTGAATCTTTTTTCATATCTATTTATCTCCTATATCTGTTTCATCCTTGTAGATAGATACATTCTTATCGAATTTACAAATAATGGAATGCATTTATGATTTTTCAGTCTCCAGTTCCAGCAAAATTCTCTTTGCTTCCAGTCCTCCGGCAAAGCCTGTCAGGGAACGGTTGCTGCCGATAATGCGATGGCAGGGGATAAGGATGCTGATGCCGTTGGCTCCGATTGCTCCAGCCACGGCTCTGACACAATTGGGATTGCCTATACTTTGAGCGATTTCCTTATAGCTTCTGGTTTCACCGTATGGTATGTCAAGCAATGCATTCCATACTTTTCTCTGGAAATCTGTTCCTACAGGATGCAACGGAATTTCGAATGACCTGCGGATGCCTAAAAAATATTCATCCAGTTGCTGCCTAGCCAGCTCCAGGACGGAAGATGTCTCTATCTTGAAATCTGCGTTCATATACCTTGCTAGTCGAAGCTTATTGCGCTCTGCACATGGCTTTTCATTCCAATCACATAGACACAATTCATCACCCACTGATGCCAGAATTAACTCTCCACAGGGCGAGTTGTAATATTGGATGTTTATTTGCTGCATTCTATCAAATACGATTAAACTTTTTGCAAAAATAATAAATATTCTCAGACTTCGCAAGATACAGTACAATATGGCATTCTTATTTATAATATATTATACTTTTATTGAACTTTTCTTTGAGTTTTGCCATATTTTCATTAACTTTGCCAGCAAAACTATCATTAAGAGTTACCCTTTAAAATAAACGTATTATGCAGATATTATTGGCAAATGCCAAAATCATGTTTGATAGGGCAGATAGGGCAGCTGTTTCAAAGCCACTTTTCCAATCTGTGGCTGAAATGTTGGCTGCAGAAATGGCTAAGCTGGACGTAGAGGAATTGGCTAGGCAACTTGATTGCAGCCACAAGATAGCTTCTGAAAACTGGAAACGCTATCGTAATTTTATGGCTGCAGAGAAGATGCCTGCCATACTTTCCTACAATGGACAGGCGTATAAGCATCTACGCGCCAACACTTTGGGAGAAGAATCCCTGCAGTATGCCCAGAAACATCTTTGGATTACCTGCTTTCTCTATGGATTGCTTCGGCCGATGGATGGCATCGTGCCTTATCGTATGGAGCATTGCGTGACGCTTGAAGCTACAAACGACAAGCCGATCAATCAATTTTGGAAAGATAAACTGACCGATGTTCTTATCCACAGTGTGAAAGCTGACGATGGCATACTTATCCATCTCTCTACGGCAGAATATGAACATCTGTTTGATTGGAAGAGAATTTGCAGGGAAGTGAAAGTCATCCAGCCCCTCTTTTATGTTCGCCAGAACGATGGTAGGCTGAAAATGCAGGCTGTGTGGGCTAAATCCTGCCGTGGAGCTATGGTGAGATACATTCTAAGTAACCAACTTGCTACTCCAGAAGAATTGGCAGCCTTCAGTTACGAAGGTTTTGAATACGCACCAGAATTAGGAGAAGTGGCTTTTCCGCATTTCGTTCGTAATATAACAAAATAGTACTTTTTTACTTTTCCTACATCAAAGATGATATCTTAGAAGATAAGGGAGCGGACTAGGTAATGCTTTAGTCTGCTCCCTTGTTTAATTTAGTTTAAATCCTGAACAATTCTTGTTTATCTCTAGGTAAAATTGTATCTTTGCCGTGGAGAAAGTTATGTTCAAAGCTTTTGAACTTAAGTTCAGAACCTTTGAACTTATATTCAAAGCCTTTGAACATAGGTTCAAAGGCTATGAACGAAGCTTTCTACTAGGATTAGAAACAATTATTATTCGTAATAACATCAATTACTATTAGGAGAGGAAATAATATGGCAAAGTACAAGTTACAGGAGCTGCCTGATTTAAATAATACCGGCAAGCGTAAGGTTTATCCCAAGATGGTAGTCAACCGGACTCTATCTCGCAAGGAATTTATCGAAAGGATGCAGGGTTATCATCGTGGTATTTCGGCAAGCACCACGGAGGCAGTGCTGATGGATGTGGAAGAAATACTGGTAGAGATGCTCTCCATGGGCTATAATGTGAATCTGGAGGGCCTCGGTACCTTCTCTCTATCCTTGGGTTTCGAGGATGACAAACCTACGGAGATGCAGGGCGATGACGACAAGATGACCTATCGCAAGGTAGGCGTAAGAGATGTGAACTTCAAGGCATCTCCCGATTTTATCAAGTCTGTGAAGCAGGCAGCCGACCGCGATCTGGAGCGGGATATGGGTGGCGTAAAACTGATATTGAAAAAGAAATATACCCGAGAGGAGCGCATCGCCCGAGCCCTGGATGTCATCGATGAGAATGGCTTCATCGGTCTTACCGACTATGCCTACATCAACAACCTGAGCCGCACAGCCGCCTCTTTGGAGCTGAAAGAGATATCCCATGACGAGACTGTTCCCATCCGCTCTGTGGGTCAGCATAGCCATAAGGTCTGGGTGAGGAGAAAAAAATAAGATAAAGTATGATTTCTCATCATTTTCTTTGGTAGTTAGGAAATATTATTGTAGTTTTGCACAAAGAAAGATAAAGTCTAAAAAGTAGTAGATATGGAACAGAAGAAGAAACGCGTATATCGCAAGCGCATCCCTTATGGCATGATGAATTTTGAGGATGTTAGAAAGGATGATTGCTATTATGTGGATAAGACTCCGTTCATAGAAGAAATGGAGGCAGCAAATAAGTTTTTCTTTTATATTCGCCCTCGCCGATTCGGCAAGAGCCTTACCCTTTCTATGCTCCAGAATTACTATGATGTGAACCAGAAGGATAAGTTTGAACAGCTCTTTGGTGACCTTTATATAGGTAAGAATCCAACCCCGGAGCGTAATTCCTATTTGGTGCTGAATCTGGATTTCTCGGTAGTATCAGCTGGTATCGACGATTATAAGGATGGTTTGGATTCTACGTGTAACATGGCTTATAATTTTTTCTGTGATGTTTATCAGCAGTATCTTCCTGAAAATATCAAGGAGGAAATGAACAAGCAGGAGGGGTGTATCGACCAATTGCAATATATCTGTAAGGAGTGTAAGAAAGTTGGTCAGCAAATCTATCTCTTCATAGATGAGTACGATCATTTTACCAATAAGATTCTTGCAGAGCCGCAATATATGACCAATTATCGCAAGCAGACGCATGGCGAAGGCTATCTGCGTCTCTTCTTTGATGCGGTGAAGGCGGCTACAAGTACATCCTTGAAGCGTGTTTTCGTAACAGGTGTCAGTCCTGTGACGATGGATGATTTGACCAGTGGTTTCAATATCGGAACCAACTATTCCTTGAGCGCTGAGTTTAACGAGATGACGGGATTTACGGAGGAAGAAGTACGTGAGATGTTGACCTACTATTCTTCGGTTTGTCCTTTCCGTCATTCCGTGGATGAACTTATCCAGGTGATGAAGCCATGGTATGATAACTACTGCTTTGCTATCAACAGATATGGTCAGGTAACAATGTATAACTCTGTGATGGTACTGTATTTCATCGACCAGTATATTCACAATAATTGTGATATTCCTCGTGATATGATAGAGGATAACATCCGTGTAGATTATAACAAGCTTCGTATGCTCATCCGCCACGACAAGGAGTTTGCTCATGATGCCAGCATCATCCAGCATTTGGTTACGGATGGATTTGTTACGGGAAACTTGAAAAGGGGATTTCCTGCCGAGAGTATCAACGATCCGGACAATTTCGTCAGTTTGCTCTTTTACTTTGGCATGTTGACCATTGATGGAACCTATCGTGGCAAGACCAAGTTTGTGATTCCTAACGAGGTGGTTAGAGAGCAGATCTATGCTTATTTGCTGAGCACCTATAAGGAGAACGAACTGGCTTACGATACCTATCAGAAGAGTGATTTGGAGAGTGGCTTTGCTTATGATGGTGATTATAAATCTTATTTCGGCTTTATAGCCGATGCCATCAAGCGTTATTCTTCGCAGCGTGACCGACAGAAGGGTGAGTCGTATGTGCATGGCTTTACCTTGGCGATGACTTGTCAGAATATGTTCTATCGCCCTATCTCTGAACTGGACAACCAGGCAGGTTATGCCGACATCTTCCTGCGTCCGCTCCTGGAGAATTATCCGGATATGGAGCATTCATATATTGTGGAGTTGAAATATTGCAAGTCGGATGCCACCGATGAGCAGGTGGCGAAGCTGAGAGAGGCAGCCATCGTTCAGGTTAATCGCTATGCAGATAGTGATGTGGTGAAATCTGAGGTAAAGACCACCCGCCTTCACAAGATTGTTGTGATATTCAGAAGCGTGGATATGGTGGTGTGTGAGGAGATAGAATAATCTTACTGGGATAATTGTATATGAATTATGCAAATTGTATTATGCAGATTATATAATGCAATTTGCATAATGTGTTTTGTATCGTTTAAAATCCTGATGCTGAATGGCTTTTTTATGTCTTAAAGCGAAGAAAGTCGTTCTTTTCTTTGGCATTTCCAATTCTTTTCGTTAATTTTGTGGCGTTAATTTAAAAGAAAGGATTTTGATATGGCAGCAACTGTTTTTAATCAAGCACAGCTTGAACTTTTAGATATGATGCAATGGGTAAAAAGCCCGGAAGCATTGGCAGAATTGAAGCAGGTTATCTCTGATTTCTTTGCCAAGAAGGGACAGGAAGAATTAGATGCAATGTGGGAGCGTGGGGAAATGACAGAAGAAAAGCTGAAGAGCTTTGAGACATTGCACGAAAGAACTCCTTATCGCCGATAGTTATGAATATTGTTTTGGATACCAATTGCCTTGTTATTGCAATTTCAAGGCAAAGCGAATACCATCAAGTATGGCAAGATTTTCTTGCTGGTAAATATACTCTATGTATAACCAATGAGATTATCGAGGAATATAGTGAGGTGTTGTCTCGTAACATCTCCCCTTTGGTATCAGAACTCTTCATTTCTGCCATTTTGAATAGGAAGAACGTAAAGAAGATCTCTCCTTCTTTTTCCTTCCATTTAATTGAGGCAGATGTTGATGATAACAAGTTCGTAGATTGTGCGATTGTGGCTAATGCCAAATACATAGTAACTGAAGATCATCATTATGATGTCTTGAAAGAAATCCCGTTTCCTAAGGTAGATGTGATTAAGTTAAGGGAGTTTATGTTGGAACTTCAAACTATCTCAGAATAAATCCAGCCTTTCAGTATTTTTGATGCTGAAAGGTTGTTTGTGTCTTAAAGCGAAGAAAGTCGTTCTTTTCTTTGGCATTTCCAATTCTTTTCGTTAATTTTGTGGCGTTAATTTAAAAGAAAAGAATAAGATGGAAACGATTAATATTCAGTTTCAAGTACCTTCTACAGGTCAATATACGCTTGACGAATTTGTCGCTAAGCTCAAAGACTATGCAGAAAAATTAGCCGGTTCTATCTCCAAGTCAGGAAACAGTTACCAGGAAAGATTCATGAGCCAGGCAGAGCAGGAAGCCTATGTGGCAGAAAGCCTCAACCGTGCTCTTGATGAAATGGAAGCTCATAAGAAGAATGGGACTAAGCCGATGGATGCTCGTGATTTGTTGAGGAGATTCCGTTATCATTGATTTGTTGACGATTTATGATAAAGGAGAAATCTCTAATATCTCTGATGAGTTTATCAGTTTTTTGCTTGATAAACGTAAAAATGGATAATACGCAGAAAAGAATTCTGGAAAAAATATGGCAGCAACTGTTTTTAATCAAGCACAGCCTTATCTACTTCAGGAAACGTAGATAAGGCTGTTCATCTTGTCAAGCATATCGTTGTTTGGAGATATAATGTCAAGGAAATACTTGATGATACATATATCAAAGTACACTTTCAATGGGTATATTTTCTTGTTCATTTCACCCTTAGTTTAATCCTGAAATTTCTGCAATTACATTTGTCAGCAGTTTTTTTGTTTCGATGATGAAAGTATCTGTATCACTGAGAGATTTTGACAAATCTATTTTCCCTATCCAAGAGCCCATAGATTTGAACTTTGCATCAACCCTTTGAAGTGAGACCAATATGCTTGCGGCATCATTTTGTGTGGAATCTTTATTAAGAAATCTCACGCAAATGCTTTTGTCATTCGCTTGATTGATAATTGAAAGTATTAGGATATTAGCACCATCTTGATTTTTAACAGAAAATCTGGTCCATGTCTCATCCTTTGCCTTTTCATGAATATCTAAGCCCAATTGATACATACAGTGATTACATAAGCTTACATATATGTATTGCCATCTCAAAGAAGATTCAAACTTGATATTGTCTCTGTCATTTCTCTTCTGCTTGAAGGCATCAATATAAGCCTTTGTTTTCTTCTCAAACGCCTTGTGCTCTATAGGTGCGGCATCGATATTAAAGGCAACTCCTAAAGTTTTACCCACCAACTCTTTTTCCTCTGCTGTCCAGAAATAACTAGTGTGATTTATACCATAAACAGGAATGTTGCCTATTGTTCCATAATCAAGTTTGACAATGTTTGACAACATGGGTTGAGCACTCTCCGTTAGTAAGTTCATACAGTTCTTTCCTCCCAAACATATGATGTGCTTGGGGCGAATGATTTCAATCAATTTCTTTGTATACTTGATAGAATCTTCCTGCGCTTTTTTGATTTGAATGCCTGCAAGACCTTTTTCGTTATGTGTAGAAAAGAATGTCGCATTTGTAAGTACGAAACGGCTTTCATCATCCAACCAATTTCCTAATCCGGAATAATCGAGTATTGTACGAACGTCTTTGATGATTTTCCAGTTCAAGATATTATGTACATCCTGATTATTCTCGTCCTTATAAATATTTCCTTTTAGCAAATCATCACTGCATGCAAAGCGGTCTTTTTTAAAATTGCCTCCAAAGCCCGGATTTATGCCTATAATCATTAACTCTACAGGTTTGTCATCTGTGAGAAGCGACAAGTCTGATTGGGTGTAGAAGTCCATATTCAACTCTTCAGCCTTAGGGCGATAGAAGTTGTAAGCTTCAGATGCCCATTTCTTAAGTTTTTCCTCTATATTGCTCATCGTTATTGCGTATTAGTTTGTTGTAACATTTTTATTAAAGTTTCCCGTTGCAGTAGCTCATCTCCGTCAACTCGCACCAACCTGCATCTTCAATCCATACATCAGTCCCTATAATATGAAGCCAATGTCTTGACGAGGTTGCGCATCTGGTCGCGTAACGACTTCGGTTCCAGTACCTCCACTTGGTCACCCTGTTGCATGATGAGTTGCAAAAAGTCATATGTCAACTTCACGTCGTAGGAGAATGTCGTAGACTCTTCGTTGCTTCCGATTTCCTGCTGCGACTTATGCAAGGGCAATGTGCGCAGGTAGTCGGAAGCCGTACCATATGCAATCAGCACAACGTGCTCTATCGGGTCATCGCTCGGGATGATGCCAGTACAACCTTTGTAGAACTCCTTCATATCAAAGCCTTTCTTCAGCACGAAAGTCTTGTCAAGAATGGAGGCATGAGTGATGCGGTCAAGGCCATAGGACAGAATCTCCTTATGTGGTATATAGCCGTCCTCTCCTCGGTGATGCTTGTTCTTCTCCACATAATAAGGATTGTTGGCGATGACGTACCAACGCCGTTTTACCACTTTGAGGCAGTACGGCTCTATCTCGAATGTGTTGGCATCGGGCTTGCCGAAGCCTTGGTGAGTCACCTCCATCACTTTGTTCTCGCGCATGGCTTGCATAAAGATGGTCAGCCAAGTATGTCCCGAGGGGATGTCCTCAAACTCCACTCGGTCTTTCAACTTGCTGTCTGCCTGTATCTGATTGAGCGTGGCGTAGGAGTCGACGAGCCAACTGCGCAGACTATCACCCTCCAATTCTTCGGGGTTCATGATGTGGTACTTGTAGCCCTTTACGTTAGGGTCGAGTTCGATGACAACGTTAAAGATGTCAAGTATCGCCTTGCGATGGTTATGAAAAGTGCGCAGAGGCAGCTCGTCACCGTCCCCATAACTCAGTCCGCTCTGTTGCCACTTGTTGCTAATTTCCTTGTATGTAAGATGCCCGTAGTGGCGGAGCGTATCAATGAGCCATACATATCGTCCGAATTGGTTTGCCGGCATATCGTAATACTTTTTGTGAACAAAGTTAGTTATCTCCTATGTAAATAAACGGCATATCTTTGATTTTATTGTAGAATTGCCGTCCTTTTTGGTAAGTCGGAAGCCCATAAAAGTGCTTATTGTTTTTCGAGTAGAACAAGCCTTTTTATGTTGGTATCTTGTTTTATCTTACTACAATCATAATAGGCGATGTCGATACGCAGTTCTTCACCGCACGAATCGTCAGTTTTGATGCAGAGCCAGTGTTTGCCTGCCAATCCTTCTGTCAATATATTAACCAAAGTCTTCTCCTTCTCCATTATTGGATGCTCCGAAGAGGCACTCAGGCAGATAAAACTGTTGGCAAGTTCGGACATATTCTTTCGGGCTACCGTCATCGCATGATATTTTTCAATCAGTTCCTTGAGATAATCGAAACGTTTGGTCACATCGAACGCTGTGCTTTCAAGTCGTTCAATTGACAAGTGATTGGAGTGATAGAGAACACTGAGTTCCTGGAGTGTCGGTGTTCCGCTAACGTTTTCTCCACGTTCGAGAATATCTTCAATGAAGGAAGAAGAATACAAGATGCGATTGAACAGGGTATGCCTTATTATGTGTCGTTTCCAATATCGCCTCTTTCTTTTGGGGAAGGAAAGTACATATAAAAAGTGTTTGAGAGAAGAATGAGGAAAGTTTACTGGTTATC
>OFMH01001730.1_pt1 | contig 11024 bp, 11 predicted proteins | sample 1541761 | NCBI WGS metagenome assembly OFMH01 (sample SAMN04209249, study PRJEB22552) | human gut metagenome | biome: gut; material: feces | host: Homo sapiens | place: USA: Oklahoma
CAAAACCTAATAATTTTACTAGCTTTGGTTGATACTTAAAAGTTGATGTTCTTAAATTACCTACAATAATAAAATCTTCATTATAGTAAAATTTATCTTCTCCTCTTTCTACCATTATATTCCCCAATCCTTTTTTATTTCTTAAATTTTTCTAAAATAATTCTAGTTTTATTATAACATAATATGTCTACTTTATCAATCTAACTATCCAATTATCCAATCAAAAACAGTAACTTTGTAATTAAATTCCCACTTTTTTTTAATTTTATATTTTCCATTATTTGCTCTACACTTGTATTATTATAAAATTTATATCTTTTTGCTTCTGACCATACTGAAATTGATTTTCCCATTACATATTTATTTTTGGATCTAGCTATATATTCCCCAGTTGTATCAATAATTTGAAAGTATAAATGAGAAGTTTCTAAAAGATCTGTATTTTTCTCAATTAATGATATAGGATATCTTCCTAAAAATGCTCCAATTATCTTACTATTATCATATATTGGTACTACTACAGTTAATTGATTTAATTGCTTATTTCCATCAATAACAACATCTGAAATATATTTTCCTGTTTCTTCTAATTTTTTAAAGATTATATCAGGGTTTACAGTATATTTTAAACCATTATTATCAATAATATTTCCATTTAAGTCCATGATACCAACATCTAAAAAATTCCACATATCCTCTATATTACATAGATATTTTAATTTGATTTAGAAAATAAATTCTTACTATCTATACTTTCAGAAATTCCCTGTAAAGTATGAATACTATATTCTAGTTCACTATTTAAATTTCTCTTTAAATCATTTGCTAGCCTTTCTATTTCATACTGTTTTCTCTCCAATACATTCTTTTGTAATTTTTGATGATGTTTAATAAAAATAATAAACATCAAAATAATTAAGCAAATAAAAATTACTATTCCATATACTAAAAATTTTATTTTTTTAAATCATTTTTTTTCATATTAGTCCTCAATATTTTAATTTATAACATTTTTTTGTAATTAAAACTTTTATTTTTAACTAAATTAATTACAAAAATTTTTTTTAAAGTCAATTATTTTTGAAAGTTTATTTAATAAGTCACAAAAAATATTTTTAAATTATTAAAAATAAATATAAAGTTATAATTTTAGAATCTTTTGGAAAAAATATAGGAAAGTAGTATAATACTATTACAAATTTAATATATAGGAAGTGAAAAGATGAAAGTAGATGTTATACTTACAGCTGGAGAGATAAAAGCTGAAAAAATCAAGGATAAAATTGTAGTAATAATTGATGTGTTGAGGGCAACAAGTGTTATGGTAACAGCTATTGCCAATGGAGCAAAGGCAATATATCCATATAAAGATATAGAAAGTGTATTGGAAAATTGTAAAAAATCTAATTCATATGTTTTAGGTGGAGAGAGAAAGGGGCTTAAAATAGAGGGATTTGATTTTGGAAACTCACCTCTTGAATATACAAAAGAGATGGTTAATGGTAAAGATGTGTTTATGACTACAAGCAATGGAACAAGAGCCATTGAAAGTTCTGCCAATGGTTCAAAAAAACTTTTTATAGCTTGTTTTTTAAATATTGAAAGTGTAGTTAATAAATTAATAGAGGAGAATCAAGATACAGTGATAATCTGTTCTGGTACTAATGATGAGTTCTCTCTTGATGATGCTCTATGTGCTGGGGAGATTGTAAGAAGATTAGCTGAAAAAGTAAAGGATATAAAATTGAGTGACATTAGCTTAGGAGTTAAAATTATTGCTGAAAATTCAAAGGGAATAGAAAATACATTAACTGGAAGTAAGCATTTTGAATATCTAAAATCAATAGGTTTCTATGGAGATATGAATCATTGCTTTAGCATAGATAAATTTGATATTGTTCCTGAATATAGAGATGGTGTTATAAAGAATTAATCATATCTATGAAATCTTTTTCAAAAAAGTGAAAAAAATATATACAAAAAATAAAAATTGATATATAATTGTATGTAAACACTTTTTTGTAAGGAGGATTTCATGGATAAATTTAATAATATATTAAAACAGGAAATTGATGATTTCCGTAACTTGGGGCATAGATTTTTAAAGAAAGAGATTTCAGTGGGAGATTTTAAAGGAAAATCAGGTGGTATGGGAGTTTATGCTCAACGTGGTGGAGAAAAATTCATGATAAGACTTCGTACTAACTCTGGAATTCTTCCTTTAGAACATCTAAAATTAATAACAACATTTTTAGACAGATACAATATTCCACGTTTACATTTAACAACAAGACAAGCTATTCAACTACATGATTTAGGAATTGATGATGTTTGTGATATTATGAGTGAATCAATTGATCACAATCTTTATACTCGTGGTGGAGGTGGAAACTTTCCAAGAAATGTATCACTTTCAGTTATGTCTGGAGTTGAAAAAGGGGAGTATTTTGATGTAACACCTTTTGCACATGAAGTAAGCAGATATTTAATGGGGCAAATTACAACTTACAAACTTCCTAGAAAATTAAAAATAGCTTTTTCTTCTAGTGATAGAGATGATTCAAATGCAACTCTTAACGATCTAGGATTTATGGCAACTGTAAAAGATGGACAACCATTCTTTAGATTATTTATAGCAGGAGGGCTTGGAGGTAATCCAGCACCATCTCTTCATTATGATAAATTAGTAGAGCCAAAAGATATTCTTTATCATGTAGAGGCTATGACTCAACTATTTATGGCAGAAGGAGATTATCAAAATAAGGCAAAGGCTAGAACTAGATATATTCCTAGAAGAATGGGAGTAGAGGCTTTCTTTGAATGCTATGAAAAACATTTAGCTGAGGTAAAAACAAAATTAAACTTAGATGTGAATATTCCTGTTGAACTTTCAACAACTTTAGAGAAATATAATCACACTTTAAAAGAAGATTCTTGTATTATACCTCAAAGACAAGATAATCTATACTCTATGGTACTTCATCCATTAAATGGGCAACTACTATCTACAACTTTTAAAACTCTTGTGGAGTTTTTAGATAGAAATCCTAACTGTGAAGCAAGACTTAGCATGAATGAAAATATCTATGTTAGAAACTTGACTGAAGAGCAGATAAAAGAGCTTTTAGAGTTAACAAAAAATGTTAGAATGTCAAATAAAGTTCAACAAAGTGTAAGTTGTATAGGAGTTCCTACTTGTCAAATAGGAATTGAGCAAAGTCAAAAACTTTTAAGTAATATATTAAGCTATCTAAAAGAAAGCAATATCCCTGAAGAGTATATTCCATCAATTCACATATCAGGTTGTCAAAACTCTTGTGCAAGACATCAAGTTAATGAAATTGGTTTTGCTGGGGGTAAAAGAAAAGTTGGAGATGCTTTAGAAGACGTTTTTGATCTATATGTTGGTGGTATTTTCAGCAGAGAAAAAACAATGCTTGGTGAAAAAATAGGAACAATTATAGATAGAGATATCCCTAAATTTATAGGTGATTTAGGTATTAAATTAGCTGAGGAAAAGATCTCTTTTAGAAGTTTCTTAGAGAGAAAAGAGGAGTTTTTAGAAATAGTTAAACCTTATTTAATTTAATAGCAACAAAAAGAGAGTTCGTATAGCGAACTCTCTTTTTCAATTATTTTACTTCATTAATAAGAGGTTTCCCCTCAATAAAATCTTTTATATTATCAAGGGTAGTTTTTGTAATTGCCTCAACTGCTTCCTCTGTAAAGTAAGCTTGATGAGAAGTTATAAGCACATTATGGAAAGAAAGAAATCTTCCAAGAATATCATCTTCTATAACTTTATCTGATAGATCTTCAAAGAAATACTCAGCTTCCTCTTCATAAACATCAAGAGCAGCAGCTCCAACTTTTTTATCTTTTAATGCCTCAACTAAATCAACAGAGTCAATTAATCTTCCTCTTCCAGTATTAACAATCATAACCCCATCTTTCATTTTAGACATTGACTCTCTATTGATAATATATTTAGTTTCCTTTGTCAATGGACAGTTTAGAGATATAATATCAGAGTTTGCATAAAGAGTATCTAAATCTACAAATTCAAAACCTAACTCTTTAGCCTTGTCATAGTTTGGATATGGATCATAAGCGATTACATTCATTCCAAAACCTTTTAATATTTTAATAAGAATTTGAGCAATTTTCCCAGCTCCTATAATTCCAGCAGTTTTCCCATGTAAATCAAATCCCATAAGTCCACTAATTGAAAAGTTCCCCTCTCTTGTACGAACATATGCTTTGTGAATCTTTCTATTTAAAGCTAAGATCATACCCATAGTGTATTCAGCTATTGAGTAAGGAGAGTAAGCAGGAACTCTCACCACTTTAAATCTATCTTTTATATGTCTTAAAGAGATATTGTTATACCCAGCACATCTCATAGCAAGGAGTTTTACCCCATTTTCAGCTAAAATATCAATTACCTCTTTATTAATTGTATCATTTGCAAAAGCACATACAATCTCATACCCCTTTGAAAGATCTGCACTTTCCTCATTTAATTTCCCCTTTAAGAATTTCATTTCTAAGTTATAATCTTTCCCAAATCTTTTGAATAACTCTTTATCATATGATTTGATATCATAGAACAATACTTTTTTCGCTTCCATTTAAGTCCTCCATTTCTGTTTGTGGATAGATTATATCATCTTTAGAAACTTTTTCCTAACAATTCTTTATTTTTTAAATAAACAATATGTTTTAATACAAATTTTGTCTTTTTTGTTCTAATTCAATAGTTTTTATTCTATTTGTTTTTCACTCTATAAACATAAAAAAAGCCTTCTATAAGAAATTTAACTTATAGAAAGCTTTTTATTATTGGTCTAAAATATCCTATCTTATTTTACTTATATAATGTGTATAAACATATGTTTTTCCTGTCTAATATCTTCTGGCGTTTTTGTTGCCTTAGAGTTATTAAGTTAGAGAAATTTAATTATTAAACTATAACCCTCTTTAATCTAGGGCTTAATAGACATATTAACTCAATAATATGTACATTTAGTTTAAAAAAAACATCATTAAAATCAGGATAAAGAATAACTTCATCTCCGATTTTAACACTTTCATCTACTTGGATAAAAGAGTTATCCATAGTGATTGAATTTATTATAAATTTTTTTCCATTTATTACACATTGAGTAAATGTATTAAGTTTTAAAAATCCATCTCCATATCCAATTTTAATCTTTGCAATATTCTCATCTCCAACTATTTTAGTGCTCTCCTTAGTTGAATAAGCTAGATATTTCTTGTTTTTTAGTTGACGAATACTATCAATTTTTCCCTTTAAAGTTAAAACTTGCTTTATATTTTCCATATGTATTCCCGGCTCTTGAATACCATATATATAGATTCCCGGTCTAATATGAGTAAAAAAGTTGCTGTTTCCATGTAGGTATATTCCCTCACTATTTTGAATATGTGTCATTTGAAATCTATCTTTTCCTAAAAATAGAATTACTTTTTTAAACTCTTCAATTACCTCTGCTCCTTCATCTTTTTCTAAAGCATACAGATGTGAATATATTCCACTAAATTTAAGATCATATTTTTCAATATACTCTTTTAGCTCTTCAACCTCTTGAAAGAAGATCCCATTTCTCCCAAAACCAAAATCTATTTTTATCTGTATCTGTTCAGTTGGAACTCCCTTCTCAACCATATTTTTTAAATCTTCAAAAGTATTGGCTGATAGTATAATTCTGCTATCTAAATTAGGATAATCCTCTTGATCAACAGTTTCAAAAATTAAAATTTTACAATCTTTTAAATTTTCATTTTCTAAAATTTTATACCCCTCACATAGACGAGCCACAGCAAACTCTTTAACTCCACTTTCATATAAAATAGATGATACAATATTAATATCATGCCCATAAGCATTGGCTTTTAAAACTGGCAACAGTTTTGAGTTATAAGTTTTTTGCAGATAATTGCTATTATAAATTAGATTTTCTTTAGATATCTCAATATAAAATGGATTTGAACTCATAATTTGCTCCTTAAATTCCATATTTCTCTTTTAATTTATCAATAGTTCCATCATTTAGCATCTCTTGTAAAATTGTATTTACTTTATTATGAACCTCTGTATCTTTTAAATTAAATGCCATAGCTTTTTCCTCACCTGCTGCTTCTCCAACTATTTTTATATCTGGATTGTTTTTAACATAGCTTTCAGCTACTTTGCTATCAAATAATATTGCATCTATTTTTTGAGATTTTAATGCTAATACAGATGCTGTATTACTTGAAAATGGAACAATTATTGCATCTGGAAACTTCCCTTTTATAATATCAGCCTCTGTTGTTCCCAATTCAACACCAAATTTCTTGTTGTTAAACTCTTCTATTGAAGTAGTAGAATTACTTTTTAAAGCAATTAAAGATACCGCTGGTTTAATGTATGGAACAGAGAAATTAACATATTTTTGTCTCTCCTCATTCAATGTCATTCCAGCAATTACCATATCTACTTTTTTAGATTGTAAAGCAGAGATTAAACCATCAAAGTTCATATTTACCCATTCAAATTTAAACTCTCCTCTCTTAGCTATCTCATCCATTATATCTGCATCAAATCCCTTTATCTTTCCTTCTTCTATATACTCATAAGGTGGAAACTCTGCATTAGTACCTACTTTGTAAACAAGCTCTTTACCATCTTTCCCACAAGCTATAAGTAATACACCTAATAAAAATGCCAAAATAATCTTTTTCATAAAATCATCCTCCTAAAAAATTGTAAATAAAAAAATACCATCCTTATATAGACGGTATTTCTAAAAATAAAATATATACATCAAATCAAAAAATATTAATAGAATAAAGTCAATTAAGGAAAATAAAACAGTATTTAATTGTATAGTTTATTTTCCTGTTCCTTAACATCATTCTACCTCCATTTAGTAATTTATTAAATGTAACCTATCACAAATCTTTTTATTTGTCAATAATTTTTTTGTATATAAAAATTGTATATCTGCATTTAATTTTTTATATTATCATTTTTTTAATTGTGATATTAAAATCTTAGAAAATAATTTTTTAAATTGAGGTGATCAATATGAAGATTGTAATAAATAATGGATTTGTTATAGATCCTAAAAATAGTATTAATGATTATCTAAATTTAGAGGTTACAGATGGAAAGATAAGTAAAATATCTAAAGATAAACTTGTTGGAGATTGTGAGATAGATGCTAAAAATCTATGTGTAACACCAGGATTTATAGATATTCATATGCACGAAGATATTATGAAAGATGGAAAGATACAGATTGATATTTTTGAGAGAATGTTAAAAATGGGAGTTACCACAGCAGTTGGAGGAAACTGTGGTATAGGTCCAAATAATATTGGTGAATATTTGAAGGAGTATGAGAAAAATCCTCTTATAAATTTTAAAATGTTACTTCCTCATAAGGTTTTAAGAGATCATATAGGAGCAGAGGATAGATATGCCTCTCTTTCATCAGATGAGATTGAAAAGATGTATAGATATGGGGAAAAGTTAATAAAGGAAAACAATCTTTTAGGTATTAGCTTTGGAATTGAGTATATTCCTGGTATAAACAGAGAGGAACTTGTAAATCTAGCTAAATTAGGGAAAAATAAGATAATAGCTGTTCATCTGAGAAAAGATGGAGATGATATTATAGAGTCTTGTGAGGAGTTTTTTGAAATTGCCAAATATGTAAACTCACATTTTCAAATATCACATATTGGTAGTATGGCTGGATATGGACAAATGGAGAAATTTTTAAACTATATTCAAGATAAAATTAATAATGGTTTGGATATAGGTTGTGATTGCTATCCTTACACTGCTTTTAGCACTTACATTGGATCTGCTGTATTTGATGATGGATATATTGAATCTCATGGTGGTGACTACTCTAAATTAGAGGTTTTAGATGGAAAATACAAGGGGCAAAGATGCACAATAGAGATTTTTAATAATCTACATAAAAATTCACCAGATACTTTAGTGGCTGGTCATTTAATGGTTGATGAGGATATTAAAATAGCTTTTCAAAATAAAAATGTAGTTGTTGCAAGTGATGGCCTTCTTTCAGAAAGTGGAAATGGACACCCTAGAGCTGTTGGAACTTTCCCTAAATTTTTGAGAAAATATGTGTTAGATGATAAGATTATGAGTTTATCAGAGGGAGTTGCAAAGGTTACTAGCCAACCAGCAGATCTCTATGAACTTGAGGCTGGAACTCTTTCAATTGGAGCTAGTGGAGATATTACAATTTTTTCATTGGATGAGTTAAAGGATAATGCCACTTTTGAGAAATTAATCTCACCTAGTGGGATAAAATATGTGCTAGTTAATGGAAAGATAGTTTTAAAGGATGGTGAGATAATCTACTAATAGCTTTTTCTTGCTTAGAAATTTTCAAATATTGTATTTAGCTCTAATTGTGGTATAATATTGTTATAAAAGAAAAGGAGAAAAAATGAGTAGAGAAGAGAGAGTTAAAAATAAATTTGTTGGAGCACATGTAAGTACAACTGGTGGAGTTTTCAATGCTCCAAAGAATGCTAAGGAGATAGGTGCAAGAGCCTTTGCTCTATTTCTAAAAAATCAAAGACGTTGGGATGCTAAGCCTTACACAGATGAAGATATAGCTAAATTTAAAAAGGCTATGGCTGAAAATGGTTATAGTGCTGATTATGTACTACCTCATGATAGCTATCTTATCAATTTAGGAGCAGAGGATACAGAAAAGAGAGAAAAATCATTAAATGCCTTTATTGATGAGATGAAAAGATGTGAGGCATTGGGGTTAAAATATCTAAACACACACCCTGGAAGTCACTTAAATGAGATCAGCGAGGAAAAGTGTATAGAAAATATTGCTGATTGTATCAACAAGGCTATTGATGCCACTGAATATGCAATAGTTGTGTTAGAAACAACTGCTGGACAAGGTTCAAATATGGGATACAAATTTGAACATATTGGAAAGGTAATTGAAAAGATTGAGAATAAAGATAGAGTTGGAGTATGTATTGACACTTGCCACTCTCTATGTGCTGGTTATGAGCTTAAAGATGAGGCTGGATATGAAAACACTATGTCAGAGTTTGAAAAACATATAGGGTTTAAATATTTAAAAGCTGTACATCTAAATGATTCAAAATTTGATACTGGAACTAGAAAAGATAGACATGATAGTATCGGTAAGGGTGTTCTAGGAATGGAGTTTTTCGAAAGACTTATGAATGACCCTAGATTTGACAATATACCTATTATTCTTGAAACAATTGATGACACTATTTGGAAAGAGGAGATTGAACTTTTATATAGTTTAATTAAATAAACATAGGAGGTTTTTTATATGGATTTTTTAAGTAGAAGAACAGTGAGAAAATACAAAGATAAACCAGTTGAAAAAGAAGTGATTATGGAGCTTATGAAAACTGCTCTAGTCGCTCCAAGTGGAAGAAATAGAAGACCTTATGAATATGTAGTTGTAGACGATAAAGAGTTACTACAAAAGCTTTCTGTATCTAAGGATGGAGGAGCTGGATTTATGGCAGATGCACCTTTAGCAATTGTGATATTTGTACATGATACACCAACTTGTTTAGATGATGGAGCAATAGCTAGTACAGTTATCCAATTAAAAGCACATGAATTAGGTTTAGGTTCTTGTTGGATTCAAACTATGGGAAAAGCAAACAGTGAAGGACGTTCAACAGAAGAGGTTATAAAAGAGCTATTAAATGTCCCTGCTGAATTAAAATTACATAATATGATATCATTAGGATATCCAGATGAAGAAAAGCCTGCTTATACTGAAAATGACGTAGATATGGCTAAACTTCATTTCAATAAATTCTAATGAAATTTGTCTTTTTTATAGATACACTTGTAAAAAATTATTGACATTTGTTTTTTTTGGTAGTATTATAAGCATATATTAAAAAACTAAATTAACTAAAGGAGAAAATTATGAAAGTCACTAAAGTTCTTAACAACGTAATACATCATCACCATCATAGATAGAGAGTTTGTTTTTATGTTAGACATAGATGCAGACTCTAATTGTAATGCTAAAGAGTCTGTATCTGTGGTGGAACTTAAAGCTTTTATAAATTAGTAAGCCATCTAGATACAATGCTAGATGGCTTTTTTATTTTTAGAATTAAAGGAGGATTTATTATGAAAAAAATATTTATGGCTGTTTTAATGATGTTAACTTTAACTTGTGGGATTGCTTATGGAAAAGATAACTCTTTAGAGGATATTAAGAAAAAAGGATATTTTACTGTGGGATTAGATGCAACATTTGCTCCTATGGGATTTAGAGATGAGAGTGGAGAGCTAGTTGGATTTGATATTGATCTAGCTAAAGAAGTAGCTAAGAGAATGGGTGTTGAGGCAAAATTTAAACCTTGTGAGTGGGATGCAATCATATTTGATTTAAGAAGTAAGAATATAGATATGGTATGGAACGGAATGTCTGTTACTGAACAAAGAAAGAAACAAGTTGCATTTACAGAACCTTATCTTGTAGTTGGACAAATCATATTTACTAGAAAGGGAACAGCTCCTGCAAAGATTAATGAATTAGCTGGGAAAGTAGTAGGAGTTCAACTTGGAAGCTCTGGAGCATTGGCAGTGGAAAAAAGTCCAATAGCTTCTCAAATTAAAGAGATTAAAAAATATGCAACAAATGTTGAGGCACTTCTTGATCTTGAAGCTGGTAGAACAGATGCAGTTGTAATGGATTCTGTTTCAGGACAATATTACAACTCTAAAAAAAATACTCTTACTTACTCTGAAGAATCATTATCTGATGAATATTATGCAGTAGCTTTAAGAAAGGGTGATCAAGCTCTTTTAGATGAGATTAACAAACAAATTAATACTATGAAAGCTGATGGAACTTTTGACAAAATCAGTGAAAAATGGTTCAGTGCAAAAAATAACTAAGGAGATATAATTTATGAATGAGAATATAATTTTTATTTTAAATGGA